>Ga0055584_100000282_pt1 | contig 48462 bp, 40 predicted proteins | sample OSDHelmetaG_FD_58716 | JGI IMG/M metagenome (GOLD analysis project Ga0055584, IMG submission 58716) | Pelagic marine sediment microbial communities from the LTER site Helgoland, North Sea, for post-phytoplankton bloom and carbon turnover... | ecosystem: Environmental > Aquatic > Marine >... | reverse complement strand
TGGCGGCGGCGTCTGTTCTACTGGCTCTGGCTCTGGCTCTGGCTCTGGCTCTGGCTCTGGGTCGGGGTCTGGGTCGGGGTCTGGGTCGGGGTCCGACGCAACTAGCTTCGCTGGGATCAGTGGCGGAGCCGCGCGCGCATTCGCAAACCCCTTAGTTTCCGTCGTCAGCAGGCCACGCAACTCAGATATTGTTTGCGGTCGAGCAGCAATTTCAACGCTAAGCGCGCGGTCGACAGCCGCCAGCAGTGCGCTACTATAACGACCTGTCGCCAACTCAGTAGCAGCACGTTGTGACTCCGGCTCACCACTGCGACACATGCTTCGCTCCAACGCGTCAGCCGGACGAAAGCCAGTCACAATTCGGTAGATCAGCGCGGCGACAGCGTAAACATCAGTCCACGGTCCCACAGAGGTGTCATCGCCGAGATACTGCTCACACGCCGCATAGCCACTCGCCAGACCAATCAGCGGCTCATGCATACGCCGTTGGTAGGCAAACTGCGCAGCCGAGAAGTTCACCAATACGGGACTACCATCGGCGCGCAGCCAGACGTTATCCGGGGAAATATTGGCATGCACTAAGCCTGCCTCATGCACCAGCGTCAATGCATCAAATAGCGGATCTAGGCGCCGCATCAAATCGGATTCGGACAGTTGTTGCCAGTGCTCAAGCTGCGCCCGCAGGCACGCGCCCTCGATCCACTCCATCACCATGTAGGCGGTCGCGTTGGCGCGCCGTTGGAAATGTACTTTAACGATCGCGGGATGGCGCAATGTGGCGAGAGTTTCTGCCTCGTCAATAAATTGCGCTCGCGCTTCGAGAAATGCTTCGGCATGTACCTCGGATGCGACTTGAACCTCGGTGCCGTCGCCGCGTTCTATTAGCTCACGCGGCAACAACTCTCGAATCGCGACCACCGGCAAACCGATGTTGCGGTCAGCCGAGGGCGGCGTTGCTTGGGTATCGCGGGCTTTATAGGTAACGCCAAAATCGTCTTCCTCAACAACAGCCTCGACCTCGTACCACAGTACGCGCTCGCCAATCGGCAACTGGCAGTCGCGCCGCGCTTCAGCCACCGTGCTGTGACTTCGGATCTGCGCGCAGTTGCATCAGCACTGCGCTAACTTGAGCTGAGCGCGTTGGCACAGGCGCGTCCGGCAAAAAACGCGTCCAGATTGTCTAAACACATATAGCCCATGGCGTCGCGTGTTTCATGTGTCGCACTGCCGACATGCGGAAGCGCGAACACGTTTGGCAAGCTTGTGTATTCGGGGGTCAGACGCGGCTCACCATCAAACACATCTAAACCGGCGGCGGCAATCTTGCCACTGTTCAGCGCACTGATTAGAGCCTCGTCGTCGATGAGATTGCCACGCGCAGTATTGACGATAACCGCTTTATCAGGGAGTCGCGTAATGGTTTCGGCATTCAAGAACTTGACCGTTTCCGGCGAAGCTGGCGCGTTGATACATAAGAACTCCGACACCCCCAAAAACGTGTCAAGGTCGGCATGAAACACCGCACCTTGGGCTAACTCATCTGGCAACTGCGTCCGATTTAGGTAATGAATCTGCATGCCAAAACCACGCGCCCGGCGCGCCACCGCACGGCCAATTCTACCCATGCCAAATATGCCGAGACGCTTACCGGTCACGTGCGTACCGAGCAACATGGTTGAATCCCACCCAACCCAGCGCCCCTCACGCACCATTGCCAAGGCTTCATTTGCACGCCGGGCCGCGCCCAACAAACACAGCATGGTGATATCGGCGGTCGCATCGGTGAGCACATCTGGCGTGTTCGTCACGACGATGCCACGCGCGAGCGCCGCAGCCACGTCGATATGTTCGTAGCCAACTGAAAACGTCGAAATTATCCGCACTGAATCTGGCAGCTGAGCAATCAGTTCCGCGTCCATCTTCTCGGAGGCACAAACCAGTAAGCCAGCCTGCCCTTGCGCCGCATTGAGTAAGCCATCGCGCCCGAGCGGAGCATCCGCTTCGTTGAGAGTCGCGGCGTAGCTGGAGCAAGCGCGGGCTGTAACGTTCGGCGGCATACGCCGGCTTACGAGTAGTCGGGTCTTGGCAGTCACTGGCTTGTCGCTCTCATCTTGGCCATTGGTAAATTTACTCGGGGTAAGTTTACTCGAACACGCACGGCGCCACATCGTATCGGCATCCTACAGGCCTGATCCGAGCTTGTGTCATCATAGTCAGACCGCAGGTGCATGCTGCTCAGCCTTAACGCTCAACTGGATCGATGTCGCGATACCGCGCTAACAATTTTGCATGAGCGAGCATATCCACAGGCTTATGCATACGCTCTATCGAGGCTGGTCGTAGATCTAGTTTTTCACGCGGGCGGATCGGCCGTGGCAGCAATCCGCCACCACAGTTAGGGCATACATTGTTGAGCACATTGTCCACACACGAGGCACAGAACGTACACTCGAAGCTACAAATTCGAGCGTCCGGCGAGTCTGGCGCCAAATCCGCGTCACAATGTTCGCAATTGGGTTTTATTTTAAGCATGTGCGCATTGTGCCTTGTGCAACTACTTCGGAACAATTAGCACGTGTCCTTTCTTGCGCCCCTGCGAGACACACTCGCTGAACCCAACTACCGACGCTACACGCTCGGCAATTCAGTGTCCCTCGTGGGCACATGGATCCAGCGTGTTGCGGTGGGTTGGCTCGCCTGGGAGCTGACCCATTCGGCCACTTGGTTAGGAGTCGTCGCGTTCGCGGATTTGTGTCCAGCAGTGATTCTCGGCCCACTCGGCGGCGCGATTGCAGACCGAGTGTCGCCGATATCAATCGTGCGTCTTACCCAGATCGCAATGTTAATCGCGACCGTTGCATTGAGCATTCTCACCGTCTCCGGCGCTATTAGTATTGAGTTGCTAACGGCGCTCGTGTTCTTACAAGGCGCCGCACAAGGCTTCGGGCAACCAGCACGCCTAGCACTGGTCTACCGCCTGGTACCTAGAGAGCGCCTGCCAACGGCGGTGGCGCTGAACGCCGTGGTCTTCAATACCGCACGTTTTGTCGGGCCGATGTTCGCGGGTGCAGCCTTGGTCGTGAGCGGACCGGGGCTCGCATTCAGCATTAATGCCGTCAGTTTCATCGCCTTCATCGCGGTTCTATACCGTCTAGATTTGCCCGCCAACAAAGACGCTAAAGCCAGTGGCAAGGACAGCCCAAGCCTATTGAGTGAAATTGCGCAGGGCGCGCGCTACGCGTTCTCGCACCCGCACATTGGCCCGCTGCTATTGCTCGCAATATTGCTGGCGGTCGCGGTACGTCCTTATGTAGAACTATTGCCCGGATTCGCTGATCGTGTATTTGGTGGCGGCGCAGCAGAACTCGCTATCATGAGTTCGGCCATAGGCTTGGGCGCGATTGTCGCCGGACTATATTTAGCCGCAACCGCCGGCACCGAACCGCGCGCCCGACGCGTGTTTTTAAGCGCCGGAATTGCCGCCTTGTCGGTGCTGCTGTTTGCGCTTAGCGAAGCGTTTCCGGTCGCACTCATTGGCTTGACGATCTCCGGCGGCGCCATGGCGGTAGCCGGCGTCACTGTACAAACCGCGTTACAACTGCACGTTGGCACGGATTACCGTGCGCGTGTGATGAGCTTGTACGGGCTGGTTTTCCGCAGCGGGCCAGCTTTTGGTGCGCTGCTAATGGGGGTCGCGGCGGATTGGGTTGGCATGCAGCTGCCACTGGTAATTGGCGCTACAACGGCACTGCTGGGCGGCGCATGGTATTGGCGGCGCTTGTCGCAAAAAACGTAGCTACGCCGAGGCTCGGCGAGACGGCGGCCTAAACCGGCCGCACGCCAGCGTTTACGCTGCAAACCCCACAATTAAACGCGCTGTGAAGCCTACGACTGGTGCTCAAGCTCAGACCGGATTCGCCGCCACCCAAGCGCGAATACGTTCCATTGCGATGCGAATATTCTCGACTGAATTAGCATATGAGAAGCGCAAGTAGCCCTCACCCTGACGCCCGAAGCTGGTTCCGGCGATAACCGCAACCCCGGCTTCCTCTAACAATCGATCTTGCAGCTCCCGTGCGCTGCGCCCGCTCGCAGAAATATTCGGAAACGCGTAGAAGGCGCCGCGCGGACGCACACAACTAAAGCCTTCGATACTATTGAGTTCGTCGACGATAATCTGGCGGCGCTGGTCGAATGCGCTCACCATCCGCACTACTGCGTCTTGCGGTCCTTGCAGCGCTTCGAGGCCAGCGTACTGCGCAGACGCATTCACGCACGAGTGGATGTTTATACACAGACGCACCGCAGATTCGACTAAGGTCTTGGGCCACAATCCCCAGCCCATACGCCAACCGGTCATTGCGTAGGTCTTGGACCAGCCGTCCAGCAAGATGAGGCGTTCACGAATCGACGGGTAACTCATCAAGCTAACGTGTTCCAAACCGTCATAAGTCATGCGCGAGTAGATCTCATCGGACATGATGGCAACATGCGGATGTGCCTCAAGTCCGGCAACCAGCGCATCCAGCTCTGCCTTGTCGACTACGCCGCCGGTTGGGTTTGCAGGGCTATTCAAAATAATTAGCCGTGTCTGCGCGGTGATGCCAGCTAAAACTTCGTCTGCCGAAAACGAGAAACCACTGGCCTCATACAGACGAATCGGCACAGGCGTAGCACCCGAGAAGCGAATCATCGATTCGTAGATGGGAAAGCCTGGATCCGGATACATAATCTCGGCGCCGGGCTCCCCAAACATCATCATCGCCATTGCCATTGTGACCTTGCCGCCGGGGACCACGACCACACAATCCGGATCGATCACAGTGCCAAAGCGCTGCTCGACATCTGCCGCGACCGCTTCGCGCAGTTCAACAATGCCATTGGACGCCGTGTAACCATGATGTCCGTCGGCCAGCGCCTTACGCGCCGCCTCGACGACGTTAGCTGGCGTGGCGAAGTCGGGCTGACCGATACCAAGATTGATAACACTCTTGCCTGCCGCCGCGATCGCATTCGCGCGCGCAAGCACCTCGAATGCGCTCTCCGTGCCCAATCGCCCCATTCGTTGCGCTACCTGCATATCTTGCCCTTTCACTAGTCGATATATCTAAACGGCATTATAGGAAGGTCTGAGCCGAAATGTTGGCTCTCTGGTGTAGACTGTGTAGTCAAAATCCGGCAAGCAGGCGGTCGTAGGTCCCGCGCCTGCCCCACAACGTTTTATTTCAGGAATACTAAACCGTCATGGCGCGCATGCCCTCAGAAAAGTACCAGGCGTTCAAACCGATCGATTTGCCCGACCGCACGTGGCCGTCGAAAACAATAAGCGAAGCGCCGATGTGGTGTAGCGTGGACTTGCGTGACGGCAACCAAGCGCTCATCAATCCGATGGACTCCGAGCGCAAGCATCGCATGTTCGACGCACTCGTGCGCATGGGCTTCAAGGAGATCGAGGTCGGGTTCCCGTCAGCGTCGCAAACAGATTTCGATTTTGTGCGCGCGCTAATCGAACAGAACAAAATCCCGGCGGACGTTAAGATTCAAGTTCTAACGCAAGCTCGGCCGGAGCTCATTACGCGCACATTCGAAAGCTTGCAAGGTGCGCACAGCGCGATTGTGCATTTGTACAATTCGACCTCCACTTTGCAACGCCGCGTCGTATTCGGCCTGGACCGTGAAGGTATCAAGAAGATCGCGACAGACGGCGCAAAACTCGTGCGCGAATTGTCTGAGCGCCAGACCGACACGCGCTGGACTTTCGAATATTCGCCAGAGAGTTTCACCGGCACTGAACTCGAGTATGCGGTCGAAGTATGTGACGCGGTCTGTGACGTGTGGGAGCCAACGCCCGACAATCGCACCATTATCAACTTGCCTGCCACCGTTGAGATGTCGACGCCGAACATCTACGCCGATCAAATCGAATGGGTCGGGCGCAAACTCGCGCGGCGCGATTCGATCATATTGAGTTTACACCCGCACAACGACCGCGGCACCGGCGTGGCCGCAGCAGAGCTCGCGGTGATGGCCGGCGCGGACAGAATCGAAGGCACCTTATTCGGCAACGGCGAGCGCACCGGTAACGTCGACATCATCACACTCGCTGGCAACATGCATACCCAGGGCATCAATCCCGAGCTTGATTTGACCAATATGGATGAACTCATCGGCGTGGCGGAGTACTGCAACGAATTGCCGGTGCATCCGCGTCATCCATATGCCGGGGAATTGGTCTTCACCGCCTTTTCCGGCTCGCATCAAGATGCTATCAAGAAAGGCATTGAGGCGCTGGAAGGCAGCAACAGCCCGCACTGGGAAGTACCGTACTTGCCGATTGACCCGGTTGATTTAGGGCGAAACTACGAAGCAGTGATTCGCGTCAATAGCCAATCCGGCAAGGGCGGGGTCGCGTACATTCTCAAGACGGAACATCAGCTTGAACTTCCACGCGCGCTGCAAGTGGAGTTCAGCAAGATAATCCAACAAGTAACCGACGCAAGTGGCAAGGAGATCTCGGCTAGCCACATATGGGAATCATTCAAGTCCGAGTACCTGGACACCACTGAGCCCTACGCCATTGTCGATTACCGCACAGTGCCGGACTCAAGCTCTCAGCAGCTGTCCGTGCTGACCGCCACAGTGCGCGAAAACGGCCGTGAGCGTGAGATTGAAGGTAAAGGCAATGGCCCTATCGCGGCCTTTATGAATGCAATGCGAGACGCCTTCGGGGTAACGGCGACGGTGGTCAATTACAGTGAACATGCATTGGGTCACGGCAGTGACGCAAGTGCAGTCGCCTACGTAGAGATGCAAGATCAGCACGGCAAGACGCTGTTTGGCGTCGGTGTGCACCCTAATATCGTCAGCGCAACTCTGCATGCGTGTGTCAGCGCATTGAATCGGCATCTGAAGAGCGCTGACTGATGCCTGTGGACGCCCAGGTCCAAGCTGTTCTGGATCTGATTAAGCAAGCCAACAGTGTGCCGTATACCCAGCTGGATGCGGGGGCTGCACGGCTTGAGCACGAGCGCACAGCGGCCGCGCTCGATGCACCACCTGAGCGAATTCACGCGCTCGCAGACATCGCTGCGAGGACATTGATGGCACCTTTGCGCTGCGCGTCTATACACCGACCGAGTGCGCGCAGGCACACGCTGGAGTCGTTTGGATACACGGCGGCGGTCACGTCGTCGGCAGCATCGCCAGCTACGATTCAGTCTGTCGCCGTCTCGCCTTGGCAAGCGACGCAGTGGTAGTCTCGGTCGATTACCGGCTGGCACCCGAACACAAATTCCCGAGTGCCGTCGAAGATGTCTTCGCCGCACTAAGTTGGACACGGAACAACGCTGCAAGCTTTGGCATCGACCCAACACGCATCAGCGTCGCTGGTGCTAGCGCGGGCGGCAATCTCGCCGCAGTCGCGGCAATCCAAGCGCGTGACGCGGGCATAGCGCTACGTGCCCAAGCACTGGTCTATCCTGTCACTGCGCCGGATGCGCAGTCAGCATCGCAGCATGCTAATGCGCAGGGATATATCCTGACTCGAGCGCTAGTCCTGTGGTTCCAAAATCACTACCGTCGCGATGATAATGATCGTAAAGATTGGCGCTATGCGCCGCTCATTGCGCCGGACCTGAGCGGTCTCGCACCGGCCCTGGTACTGGTCGCGGAGTTTGACCCACTGCGCGACGAAGGAGTCGAATACGCCAAGCGCTTGATGGACAGTGGGGTCGAGGTACGCCTGAGTCACTACGCCGGGATGGTGCACGCATTCTTTAACATGGCGCGCGCCATCAGCGCAGCCGATCGAGCCATGCACGAAGTGGCCAATTTTTTGAGGACCCACAGCCAATGATCGATCTACGCAGCGACACCGTTACTAAACCCAGTGCCGTGATGCGGTCGTTGATGGCCAACGCCGAGGTTGGCGATGATGTGTATGGTGAAGATCCGAGTGTCAACGAGCTTGAAGCGATGGCCGCTCAGCTGACCGGTCACGAGGCTGCGCTATTCGTCAGCAGTGGCACCCAAGGCAATCTGCTCGGCATCATGAGTCATTGCGAGCGCGGCGACGAATACATCGTCGGGCAGCACGCACATACATATAAATTAGAAGGTGGCGGTGCCGCCATTCTCGGCAGCATTCAACCGCAACCTCTGGATCAAAAAACTGACGGCACTTTGGATCTCGACGAAGTGCGCAGCGCGATAAAACCTATTGATTCACACTATGCTCGCAGCAAACTCTTGTGCCTAGAGAATACAACCGCCGGGCGGGTGTTACCGATGGATTATCTAGATAACGCGCAAACACTTGCACGCGAGCATGGCTTAGGGTTTCACCTCGACGGTGCGCGCGTGTTTAATGCGGCCGTCAAGGCAGGCGTTAGTGTGCGCACGATCACCGAAAAATTCGACACCGTATCGCTGTGTTTGTCGAAAGGTCTGGGTGCACCGGTGGGCTCGGTTTTAGTCGGCAACGCGGCAAATATTCTACGCGCGCGGCGCTGGCGGAAGGTTCTTGGCGGAGGTATGCGCCAAGCTGGAATTCTGGCCGCGGCTGGGGTCTATGCGCTACAAAACAATATCGACCGCATGGCCGACGATCATGCCAACGCGACCAAACTCGCCAATGGCTTGAGCGGACTTAATGGCATCAGCATCGATACGACAATGGTGCAAACGAATATGGTTTTTGTCGACACCGACATCGACACCGCAAACGCGCTACAAGCCCATCTCGCCGAGCGAGATATTGCGATTCGGGCTGGCACCCACATGCGCTTAGTCACCCATCTCGATGTTTCCACCGCCGACGTCGATGCGGTCGTACAAGCGGTACGTGGCTTCTTCACCCATTGAAGTGCTGAGTGATAGACCGGTAGCAGTCACCGAAAACCGGCTCAGTCTGTTACGCGAGCGCAGCTTCCTAACGCTTTGGTCGATCGGCGCCGTCGCGAGTATCGTGCGCTGGCTTGAGATGCTCGCAATTGGCGTCTACGTATTCGACATAACCGGCTCACCGTTGCAAGTTGCGCTAATGACCGTCATACGCATGGCGCCGCTGGCTCTTGCCGGCATGTTATCGGGCGCGATCGCGGAGTCTTTCAACAGACGGACATTGTTACTCGGCGGCTTTGTCGCAATGGCAGTACAAAGCGCGGGGCTGGCGTGGTGGAGTTTGGAATACACCGTCCCAATCTGGGCCTTAGCGCTTGCGTCATTCACTAACGGGGTGTTCTGGACAACCGATTTTTCGGCGCGGCGCACCATCATGGCCGAAGTTGCCGGCCCGCGCCGCATCGGCGTTGCAATGAGCCTGGATTCCATCACCAGCAACGGCACGCGCATGTTGGGGCCGGCACTTGGTGGCTTAACGCTGCAGTTTGTCGGACTAACCGGCACCTTCCTTATCGGTGCCGGATTTTACCTTATCGGCATTGTTGCGCTAATCAAGTTTCGTCATCAAGAGCGCAGCACGGGCGCTGATGAAGCGCAGGGCATATTCGCGCGAATGCTGGAGGGTCTGCGTTACATCCGCACTAACAGGACACTCACCGGCACGCTGATGGTGACCATCGTGTTCAACGTCTGGGGATTCCCGATGACATCAATGATCCCGGTCATCGGCAAAGAGATATTGGAACTCAGCCCCTTCCCGGTTGGTCTGTTAATGAGCGCGGAAGGCGCTGGTGCGACGCTCGGTGCACTGCTCATCACGGCCTGGTCGCAACCGAACATGTACAAACGCTTGTACTTTTACGGCGTGTTCTTGTACTTGGATATGGTGCTGTTGTTCTCGCATACACTTTGGCCTAGCCTCTCTAGCGTGTGGCTGATTGTATTGGGACTTGGCGGAGCCGCTTTCGCCGCAATGCAAGCCGCACTGGTACTGCTGTACACGGAGCCTGCGTTTCGCGGCCGGGTCATGGGAGTTCTAGCTGTGTGCATTGGCACCGGACCAATCGGTTTTTTGCACGTCGGTTGGATGGCGAGTCATCTCGGCGCGCCTCAAGCACTGGCGATAATGGCCGCCGAGGGAATTGCAGCTCTGCTGATCGTTGCAATTCTTTACCCAGAAGTTGATTGACGGCCTAAATTAAGCCGCGCTTCACAACAAATTAGGATTCGCAGATATTGACTACAACGCCCGGACTCAATCACACAGAAACGGCCGCCGTCTTTAAGGCTCTTGGTTTCGCTGCAACCAAACATCGCGATCAGCGGCGCAAGGATGTCGAAGCATCCCCCTACATCAACCACCCCATCGCGCTCGCCAATATATTGGTTAACGAAGGTGGGGTAACAGATGTTGTTACCCTGTGCTCAGCTATCTTGCACGACACAATCGAAGACACCGAAACGACTGCACAAGAGCTACAGGCGGAATTCGGCATGGAAATCTGTGCGGTAGTGCTGGAAGTTACAGATGATACGAGCCTTCCAAGCAGCGAACGCAAAGCACTCCAAGTACGTCATGCACCTACGGTCAGTGCACGTGCCAAGCTGGTTAAACTGGCTGACAAAATTAGCAACTTGCGCGATATGTCACAGTCGCCGCCGAGCAATTGGACCTTACAACGGCGGCAGAATTACTTCGATTGGGCGCGCGATGTTATCGCTGGAGTCCGCGGTAGCAATGCGGCGCTAGAGGCGGTTTTCGATGCGGTTTGTGCGCAACGCCCCTAGCCCCCCCTAGGACCGTACCGACAATAACAGCTGGTCGCGCTCGCGCAGTTCGGTCTTCAACACCTTGCCGTAGTTGTTCTTCGGCAGCTCGGTGACGATACGGTAATCCTTCGGCCGCTTGAATCGCGCCATATGTTCCAAACAAAAAGTATCCAGTGCGCTCACATCAAGCAGCGTCGATTCAGCCGCAACGATATACGCAACTACCACCTCGCCCCACTCGCGATCTTCGCGGCCTATGACAGACACCTCTGCAACTTGCGGATGGCGCAACAAAACTTCTTCAACCTCGCGCGGATAAATGTTTGTGCCGCCAGAGATAATCATGTCCTTGGAGCGATCTTTGAGAGTTAAGAAACCGTCTGCATCGAAACTACCAACATCCCCAGTGTGCAGCCAGCCATCTTGAAGCGCGCTAGCGCTCGCCTCAGGGTTACCCCAGTAGCCGGCCATTACGCTGTCGCCCCTGACTAAGATTTCGCCAATTTCACCCGCTGGCAAGGTCTCCCCGTGCGCATCTATCGTGCGCACCTCGACCGGCGTTTGTGCGGTTCCGACAGACGCCAATCGTTCCAGCCAACGCGGATGCGATACGTCTGCGTGCTGTGCCGCATTTAGCGCGGTGATCGTCATTGGCGTCTCACCTTGCCCATACAACTGCGACAGCTTCGGGCCAATTCGATCCAAAGCAGCACGACAATCTGCTACATACATCGGTCCACCACCATAGATGACAAGCTTGAGGTTGCGCGTATCGAAATCTTGCGGCACATCCAACAGTCGCTTCACCATGGTCGGAGCCGCAAAGAATGACAGCCCCGGCCATTGACGAATTAAGTGATAGACCTCGAGCGGATCGAAGCTACCGCTTTCCGGGATCACATGACACGCGGCTTGCACAACATTGGCGATACCATAGATCCCGGAGCCATGACTCATCGGTGCGGAATGCAATATTGCATTCCATGGAGCACCAGGATCAACATCGGCAAAGTAGCCCAAAAAGCATGCCATTAGGTTGCGATGGGTCAGGGTTGCGCCTTTCGGGCGACCGGTGGTGCCACTGGTGTAGAACAACCATGCGGGGTCATTGGGCGCACGGGCACGTAATGGCGTCGGCTGTGTTGCCAACAAAGCGTGATAATCGGGGCTATCGGTTTCGATAATTCGCTCTAGCGACGGCACCTTTGTTGCAGCAATGGTTTCAGTGAGTCCGGGCGTGGAAAAAGCCGCTCGAGCACCGCTGTTTTCTAGAATGTACGCGAACTCGTCACGGTGCAGCTTTGCATTCGCAGGCACCGCGACCAAGCCAGCGTGCCAGCAGGCATAGAGTAATTCCAAGAACTCTGGGCAGTTTTTCAACGCCAGTAAAACCCGGTCACCCGGTTGCAGTTGCAAACGTTCGCACATCCCACCCGCCAGTGATGCAACTCGGCTCGCAACTTCAACGTAAGTCCAGCACACGCGCGCACCTACAGCAACCGCAGGTGCTGTAGGTCGCAGTTGCGCTGCTCGTTGCATATGGTTAGCAATATTCATGGATGTAAACTCACCGTCAACGATACAAGTCGCGCATTATTCTGGCACAGGTGCGCCACGCACAAAGCCGTAGGAGCATACTAATTGACCGCGTTCACTGCCACCTCAAGGAAGGAAGAATTTGCCGGCAAGATCATCAGCGTATCGGTAGACCAAGTTGTGCTACCGAATGGCGTTACCGTCGACTTGGAGATAATCCATCATCCTGGTGGGGCTGGCGTGGTGGCGCTGGATGCGGCCAAGCGCGTGTGCTTATTGCGTCAGTACCGTTACGCCGCCGGTGAATGGCTGTGGGAACTTCCTGCCGGAAAAATTGATGACCTGGAACCGCATGCAAACACAGCACATCGAGAGTTGCTCGAAGAAGCAGGCGTCACAGCCAAGACTTGGCGATCACTCGGGCAGATGGTGAGCTCGCCAGGCGTGTTTACTGAGCGCGTGTATTTATACCTCGCAACGGATCTATCCCTTGGAGCTGACCAACGCGACGCAGACGAGGTTTTCGAGATTCACTGGGTCGCGTTCGATGAGGCCCTAACGATGGCCCTGGATGGGCGCATAAGCGATGCCAAAACGGTGATCGGCTTGCTCCGCGCTGCGGCCGTCAAGGATGCACCATTGCCACCGCTCACCCCCACAACTGCTGCCACGCTCTAGGAGCGGACAAGCCCAGTACCTTGATGCCTACTGCGACTGCGCGACGCGCCTCCCGGCACTGTTAAAGTAGCGGCTTTGTGGTCTAGCACGAGTACGAAAGTGAACGACTTATTAAAGCTCAGCGCTGAAGTTGAAGCGGCGCTCGCCAGCGCCGCGCCGGTGGTCGCCCTGGAGTCCACCCTAATCTCGCACGGCTTGCCCGCCCCAGACAACGTGCAATGTGCGCTGGCGGCTGAAGCAACAGTGCGCGCGCACGGCGCAGTTCCGGCAACCATCGGCATTATTTCCGGTCAGTTAACGGTCGGTTTGAGTCTTAGCGAGATTGAAACTCTCGCCGATCCACGCACTCGAGCGCGCAAGGTCAGCCGACGTGACCTCGCCGCAACCATCGCACTTGGCGAGACTGGCGCAACCACTGTCTCTGCAACCATGATCTGCGCCGCTCTAGCCGGAATCGAGGTATTTGCAACCGGCGGTATCGGTGGTGTTCATCGTGATGTAGCAGCCTCCTTTGACATATCGGCCGACCTCGGTGAGCTCGCTCGCACGCCAGTAACTGTCGTATGTGCTGGCGCTAAGATCATCCTCGACTTACCGAAGACCGTAGAGCTACTCGAAACCTTAGGGGTCCCGGTGATTGGCTTCGAGTGCGAGGAATTTCCAGGTTTTTTTGCGGTGAGCAGCAAGCTCGCTCTAGATATCAACGTCACCGACGCGCAAGCGGCAGCTGGCATCGTTCAAACACAGCGCGCGCTCGGCCTGCGCACCGGTATCTTGCTGGTCAACGAAGCACCAGCGGCTAATGCCATCGCGGCCGAGATCGCCGATGGCTGGGTGCAACAAGCGCTGGTGGACGCACAACAACAAAACATCGGCGGTAAAGCGGTTACACCGTTTCTATTGGAGCGGGTCAATGCGTACTCGAGCGGCGCAAGTCTCAGCGCAAATATCGCACTGATTCTCAACAATGCCCGCCTCGGCGCGCAGCTTGCGTGTGCGTTAAGTCCAAGCTCTTAGCGTCGCCAGAAACCTTATATATCCCAAAACTCGCAAACTAGCGCTGCTCTAGCCTGCGCGATCGAGGCCGAAACCCGTAAGAAAGTACGGCTTACCGATCGCAGTGATGTCCGCGACAATCTTCTATACGCCGCCATCGTGGAGACGCTTGCCGGCGGCTTACGCAAGCCCCCCCCTGCCCGGACAGAAGCGATGCAGCATATCGTCAGTACACAAATCCAACACGCCTGCCGTGAAACGTGGAATTTCACATCTGCGGAACTTGCCGACGAGCTGCGCCGCTTACAACTTCGACAACCGCATCTAGTGCAGTTGGTTACAGACGAATGCGACGTTTATGGGGCAAAGACCACTGACCTCGGTATTCACATGGTCTATCTCATTTGGCGTCTATTCGATGAGCGTGCATCCGCACAACTGCATCGGGTCACGGTGCAGCACGCGACGCGCGACTATGAACGCTCGGTCGATATATTGTTCAATCTCAGCGGCGTAAACGAGCGCCTTGTTGAACGGCTATTGGATCCACGCACATCTGGACATCCCGATCTAATGCTGTTCATTGAAGACATGCTGTACGATTATCGCGACGGCGAATCTAAACCTCTTTCCGATGGCGAACTGGGCGTAATGATTGCACTCGCCCGTACCTTCATCGAATTGCTCGACCATGCGAGTCGAGCGCCCGTATCTGATTAAGCTAAACGGCGGCACACCCCGGTACTGATGACTCGCTAACCCGCCTGTAGCTGGCGCGACAGGAATTGCGTCGCCTCGGCAGTACCGCTACGCGGGCACGGGTAATTCAGCGTATGTAGCGCCAGCTCTACACTGGCCAAAGCACCAAGAATCATCGGCGCGTTAATGTGTCCCATGTGGGCAATACGAAAGCCGTTCAGGCCACCAATGCCCAATCCCAGCGTGACACCACAGATGTCACGAGTGAAATCTGAAATCAGCTTTGATTTCCACTCATCACACATCTTTATAGTTGTCACCGAACCGGCCCGCTCGCTAGGTGTTGTGACGTTGAATTCGAGCGCGCCACCAGCACTCCACGCGGCAACAGCCGTTTGCACGGCACCTGCCAACAGGCGATGCCGTTCGAAGGCCTCGTCCAAGCCTTCATCCAGCAATATGGACAAGGCCTTGTCGAGCGCGAAGAGCATGTGCTCGGGCGGGGTGCCACAGTATTTTTGATAGTGCTCAGCACCTTGGCGCTCAGTCCAATCCCAATATCGCGTACGTAAGTTAGCGCTCGCATGCGCGACCACAGCGCGCTCTCCGGCGGCGCAGAAACTCAAGCCTGGCGGCGTCATTAGGCCTTTTTGCGAGCCACAAACGGCGACATCGACGCGCCAATCGTCCATTTTGAATGGCATCGTCCCAAGCGAGGCAATTGTATCTACCATCAGTAACGCCGGATGGTCGCAGTTATCTAGTGCGGCACGTATCGCCGCAATGTCGTTGTACACGCCTGAAGCGGTATCAACTTGCACAACCAGCACGGCCTTAATCTGGTGACCGCCATCTTCTAGTAGCCTCGCCTCGACCACGTCCGGATCGACGGCACGGCGAAAATCCTGCGGCAGAATCTCCACATCCAAGCCGGCCACCTCGCCGAGAGCACCCCAACCCAGTGCAAACCGACCGCTCTCGAGCACCAGTACTTTGTCATCGCGCGACAGCACATTAGACACCGCCGCTTCCCAAGCACCGTGGCCATTTGCTGCATAGATGTAAACATGGTGCTGAGTCTGGAAAACGGTACGTAGATTCGCATGACATCGCTCGGTGGTATCGAGCAACTCACCGGCGTATATATCGATTGCTGGTCTATGCATCGCCGCTAGAACGGCATCGGGGACCGTCGTAGGTCCTGGCATCGCAAGTAATTCCCGACCGTGTCTGAGCGTCATAAGAATGTCCGAAATAGAAGAACAGTTAAGCTGTTATATAGCTTAACTGACTGGCTTGCATACATCTGCATTTAGACGATGCCTGATGCTGGCAAAACGTATCGCTCGCCCACTCGGCGCGACGCCCGCGAATCTTCAGTTCACCACCACACAAACAGGGTTGGTCTTGCAGCGGTGGGCTTCGTATCGGCATCATCGCGGTTGCTTCTCGGTCACAGGACTACTTGCTATGGACAACAACGCCGACCTCAGCACTGCGCAGTTTGATGTCATTGTAATTGGCTACGGCTTTGCTGGCGCCAACGCGGCAATTGCGGCTCACGATGCTGGCGCGCGCGTGCTGTTGTTAGAAAAGATGCCGCATCCCGGTGGTATTTCAATTTGCTCAGCTGGCGGCTTACGGGTTGCGCAAGATGCCGATGCAGCATTCGAGTATCTACAAAAGACTAACGCCGACACTACGCCGCACGAGGTACTGCGCGTGTTGGCCGAAGGCATGACCAAAGTTACAGACGATCTTCAGGTCCTAGCGCAAGCCAGCAACGCGCAACTAACTTACAAACAAGCTCCGGGGATCTATCCATTTCCAGGACAGGATACTTTCGGCTTCGCGATGGTCGCGGAAATTCCTGGCTTCGATGCCAAGAAAACCTACCCCTACGCTACTGCGCTCGGTGCTGGCAGTCTCGTTTTTAAAGTGCTGCAAGACAACATCGTCGCGCGCGGTATTTACGTCAGGCTCGCAACGCCTGTCACGCGTTTGACCAGCGACGCGCACGGCCGCGTGACTGGTGTCGTCGCGCAGATCAATGACCACGCGCAAACGCTCACGGCGCCGCGTGGCGTAATCCTCGCATGTGGCGGCTTTGAAGCTGACCCAGCGATGCAGGCCCAGTATTGGCAGGGCAAGCCGGTGCTGAGTTGTGCATATCGCGGAAACACTGGCGATGGCATTCGTATGGCGCAAGCGGTAGGGGCCGATCTTTGGCACATGTGGCATTACCACGGCACCTATGGATTTAGGGTCGCAGACTATCCGCTGGGTGTGCGTACCAAACGCTTGCCTGACTGGTATCCGAGCGCAGCGGGCGGTGAACCCAGTTTTGACACCTCCATTTTCAGCGATGCGAAAGCGGTGAAAATGCCTTGGATCTTGCTTGACCAGGATGGTCGCCGCTTCATGAACGAGTACGAACCGTATATGCAAGACACCGGTCATCGAAATTTAGATCGCTTTCGTCCCGAGACCCAAGACTACCCAAGCATTCCGGCGTGGATGATCGCAGACGCGGTAGGCCTTAGCCTGTTCCCATGGGGACAACCACTGTACAACGACCCGGATGTCGAGCTGACATGGAGTCAGGACAACACCAAGGAAGTTGCTAACGGCACCATTGGCTGCGCCCAAAGCTTGACCGAGCTTGCCACCGCGATTGGCGTTGACGAGCACCAACTGACACAACAAATTGCGCAATGGAACGCGGCCTGTGAAGCCAACAAAGACCAAGCCTTTGGCCGCCCTGCCTCAAGCATGTTAGCGATACAACAAGCGCCGTTTTATTTCATCAAGACTTGGCCTATCGTTTCCAACACACAAGGCGGGCCGGTGCACGACGCACGCCAGCGGGTGTTGAATCCGTTTGGAGAAGCGATCGAAGGCTTGTACGCAGCTGGGGAACTCGGCAGTGTGTTCGGGCACCTCTACCTGTCTGGCGGCAACATCACCGAGTGCTTCGTCGGCGGCAAGATTGCTGGACGTGAAGCCGCCGGTGCCAACGCCAAAGCATCCGCCTAAGCCCCCCATAAGAACAACCCGTTAGCAGCCCCGTCCCCGTTAAGAAAAGACCATCATGACCAAGCCTACTCAGCCTATTCGCGCGCCCTTAGACGGTATACGTGTCCTGGATCTATCCCGCATTATCGCTGGACCGAACTGCACCATGACGCTCGCCGATTTGGGCGCTGACGTGATCAAAATAGAACGTCCTGGCAGCGGCGATGACACCCGCCACATGCGTCCGCCTGAACAGGGCGGTGAATCTGCTTTTTTCCTCGCCTTCAATCGCAACAAGAGAAGTGTTGCAATCGATATGAAGGAGCCGCGCGGGCTCGAACTTATCAAGCGCCTAATTGAGGTGTGTGATGTCTTGATTGAAAATTTTCGCCCAGGCGTGACCCAGCGTTTGGGCATTGACTACAAGGCCGTGCATAGCATCAAACCAAATTTGGTGTATTGCTCCATTTCGGCATATGGACAAACTGGCGCCATGGCGCACAGACCCGGATTAGACCCAGTGCTACAGGCTGAAATGGGACTGATGTCAATTACCGGCGAAGCCGATGGAGGCCCGCTTCGACACCCCATCTCACTTACCGATATGGTGACCAGCCTGTATGCCTCAACCGCCATCTGCGCAAGCCTGGTGCGCCGCGCACAATCCAATCAGGGCGAGCACATCGATCTATCATTGATGGGATCTGCCAGCGCACTATTAGGCAACATGGGTACCGCGGCGCTGAGCACCGGTGTCAATCCGCCGCGGCTGGGTAATAGCCACCCATCAGCCGTGCCTGTCGGTGCGTTTGTAGGTTCGGACGATGAACATTTTTACTTGGCCTGCGGCAACCAGCGCTTGTTTACCGCATTGGCACGCGACGCGCTGGGCAAAGAAGAGTGGTTGCACGATGCGCGCTTCGCGACCAATAGCGCACGCATCGAAAATCGCGAAGTGTTAATGAGCGCACTTGCTGTAGAGTTTAAAACACGCTCTCGAGATGCGTGGGTCGAGTTGCTGCAAGCCGCCGGTGTTCCTGCAGGGCCAGTGCGCAGCGTCGTTGAAGCACTACAAAGCCCTGAAGTACTCGAAGCTGGCCTGGTACAAACACTGCCACATACAACAGCCGAATCAGTCACAATCTTACGCTCGCCAATTAATCTTGCGTCTATGCCAGAGCGCGAAGACAGCGCTCCGCCAGCGCTTGGTGAACATACGCACGTGGTTCTGCGCGAATTATTACAGATAAGTGACACAGAGTTATCGGGCTTGACTGACGCCGGCATTATCACCAGCGCATGAACGTGCTCGGCCGGTGACAAATAATTAGTTGAACCTCCAGTGTCACAGCGTTCCATCATGCATGCGTCGTACCGATTCATCTAAGCGAATCACCGCTTCAGCCGAGGCTCTCTAAGGGCATTCAGAACATTCGCTGGTGGCGGGCGAGAACAACATCGCAACGCCACCGAGCTGGAACTTCCATCGGTACACCCTGGCCAACCTGCAAATGCTATTTCCAGCTCCATAAAGCCGCCAGAAAAGTACGCTTAGCCGCAGCGTACCCGCGGTTGGTGCCGGAATTCGCGCAAAGCGGATGGGCTTCGGTAGTATTAAGTTGTATTAACGAATGAGCGCCTCCGCGCATGGGGGACTTCCGGGCATAATGCCCGGTGCCTCAATGCCATCCACGAGAACGCCAAGATTATTGATGAATATTGAAAACAGTTTTCACATAGACGCGGCACCCGCCCTCGTATTTTCAGTGCTTATCGACATCGAAAGCGTAGCGCCGTGCTTTCCAGGGGCCAAGCTTACCGAGACGCGCGAGCACAATAGTTACAGCGGTGAAGTGCGGGTGAAACTTGGGCCTGTCGCAGTTACGTTTGTTGGTGAAATGGTCATCGTTGCGCAAGACAGCGACGCACTCACTTGCACCTTGCAAGCACGAGCGAGCGATCGCAAACAGCGTGGTACGGTTGAGTCAGTCATCGTGTTCAGCGTTACTGACGCGCAAAACGGTACACTCGTACATGCTGCGACGGACTTACAACTATCTGGCCCGATAGCACAATATGGGCGTGCCGCTGGCATGATCGAAAAACTAGCCGCCAAGAATATTGACCAATTCGCGGCCGCATTGGCAGCCAAAATAGCCGCTACCACAACGGCCTGATCGCGCGCATCCGATCCACCCCACTTTAAGCGGGACACGCATGAAACCTTCTCCGTTTACGTATCATCGCCCAACCAGCATCGAAACCACCGTGGCGCTGTTGGCGCAATTCGATGACACCAAGATCCTCGCAGGCGGTCAATCTCTGATGCCGATGATGAATTATCGTTACGTCGCACCCGAGCACATCATCGATATTAATCGGGTGTCGGAGTTAAGCGGGGTAAAAATCAGCGGCGACACCATTCGCATCGGTGCTATGACCCGCCAACGTGAACTCAAAGAGCACCCCGCACTCGCGGCGCTGTGCCCACTGATCAACAGCGCATTGGAATGGGTTGGCCATATCGCAACGCGCAATCGAGGCACCGTCGGCGGCAGTTTGAGCCACCTCGATCCGGCCGCTGAACTACCCGCAGTCTTTACCGCGCTCGACGCAACCCTTGAAGTGCAAAGCCTGCGCGGTACTAGGCAAATCCCGATGCTGCGATGGGCCCAAGGTTATATGACACCTGACCTTGAGGAAGACGAACTGTTGTGCGCGATATCATTTACATCGCCTGCACGCGGGCACGGCTATGGCTTTCACGAGTTCGCGCGACGTCACGGCGATTTCGCATTAGCAGCGGCGGCCGCGTGCATCGAGCTCGATAGTTCAGGACTGGTGCAAAAGGTGGCAATCGCGCTGGCCGGCGTAGACATGGTTCCGGTGCGATTGAGCGCAGCCGAACAAAGCCTGGTCGGACAAGCGCCGGAACTCGACCTGATTAATGCTGCTGCCGCGTGCGCAAGTGCCGTAGCTGGATTAGAAGACGTCCACGCTAGCGCCAGCTACCGCCAACGCATCGCCGTGGTGATGACTCGCCGCGCTATTACCGACGCCGTAGCCCGCGCCAATCAAGAGCAGGTCGCATGACTCAAGAACTCACCATAGAACTGACTATTAACGAGAAATCGTACCAGCGCTCGATCCCAGTGCGCCTCACATTGGCCGATTTCTTACGCCACGAACTCAATCTGACCGGCACGCATGTGGGCTGTGAACATGGCGTTTGCGGAGCCTGCACAGTGTTGGTAGACGGGCGCACTCAGCGCGCCTGTTTGACTCTTGCAGTACAGGCGGACGGCAGCTCGATCACCACCATTGAAGGCTTAGCCACGGGTGAGGAACTTGGGCCGTTGCAACAGGCATTCATGGACCAGCACGCGCTGCAATGTGGTTTCTGTACACCGGGTATGCTCACAACACTAACCGAGTTCTTGAGTGAAAATCCCGATCCAACGGATGCCGAGGTGCGAATCGCCATCTCCGGCAATTTGTGTCGTTGCACAGGCTACGAAAACATTGTGCGGGCGGCACTCCAAGCTGCGCGGACGCTGCGCGAAACAACGCCGGGCGCAAGCACGCCAATGCAGGTCGATGCGCTCGACACCGATCATGCACGAGCCCAACACGCACGAGGTGCTCAACAGTGAGTAGCACTTGGGTAGGAACTTCGGTAAAGCGCGTCGAAGACCCCGCGCTACTAAGCGGGCGTGGCCAGTTTGTCGACGACATACATATTCCAGATACGCTGCACGCCGCATTTGTCCGCAGCCCGCATGCTCACGCGCGCATCAAATCGATCGATGCGAGCGCAGCGCGCCAGCTTGAAGGCGTGGTTGCGGTATACACCTATGCGGACATGCCCGAAACCTTACGCACGAATACGCTGCCCAACCTGCAACCAAACCCGCTGTTACGCCATTCGATGATGCCGCACGCCTTGTGTGCGGATGAGGTTTGCTATGTCGGTGCAGCCATCGCTGTAGTACTCGCCAACGATCGTTACATCGCCGAGGATGCGCTTGAACATATTGTTGTCGATTACCAGACCTTGGCGGGCGCGGTGGACGTAGTCGACGCGCTAAAACCAGGCGCGGCCACCGCACACGCAGAGCTAGCAGACAATCTCGCCGCGGATATCAATCTCGGTTACGGCGAGGACGCAGCAGCCTTCAACGGCGCAGCACATATCGTGCGCGGAAAGTTTGTGCAGCACCGTGGCACGGCACACCCAATTGAGTGTCGCGCCGTGCAAGCGCAGTTCGATACGCTCACGCAAACAATGCGGATCTGGACTAACACGCAAACCCCGCATTTATATAAAGGTAGTTATGCAGAACTGATGGAGGTGCCGGAGCAGCAAGTCCACGTTATCGCACCTGATGTCGGCGGTGGCTTCGGCCCCAAAGTCGTTCTTTATCCGGAACAGTTTGTCGTGCCTGCTTGCGCTTTACTAACCGGCCGTGCGGTGAAGTGGACCGAAGATCGGCGTGAGCATTTCATCTCCGCGACAATGGAGCGTGACCAGCATTGGGACGGCGAACTCGCGCTGAATGCGGACGGTACCTTGCGCGGCCTACGCGCACGCATGTTGCACGATATGGGCGCGCACGCGATGTGGGGCTTAGTCACACCGTGGATTTCTTGCACCACGGTGCCCGGGCCGTATGTATTACCGAGCTACAAGATGCATTGTCAGGTGGTCATGACCAACAAAGTTGCGGTCACCCCGGTGCGCGGCGCAGGACGACCACAAGCAGCCTATTTCATTGAACGGATGCTCGACCGTGCGGCCGAAGTTGTGGGGCTTGAACGCGACGAAATTCGTCGCCGCAATTACGTTCAGCCTGAGCAAATGCCGTACGAAGTGGGTCTCATCTTTCGCGATGGCCGACCCGTGATCTACGACACCGGTGACTATCCGGCCTTACAAAAGATGGCACTTGTGCGCTCCGACTGGAATACCTTCAAACAACGCCAAGCAGCTGCACGTGCTGAAGGTCGCTATATTGGCATCGGTATCGCGAGTTACATCGAAGCAACCGGTCTTGGTCCCTATGAAGGGTCCAGCGTACATGTAATGCGCAACGGCAAAGTCATAGTACACACCGGGGCGGCGCCACAAGGCCAAGGGCATCAAACCATGATCGGCCAAGTGGTTGCGGATGCGCTGGGCGTTAACATGTCAGAGATCACAGTCAAGACATCCGATACCGTCACAATCCCGCGTGGCATCGGCACCTTCGCAAGTCGAATAACACCCAATGCATCGCCTGCCGCGCATCAGGCAGCTATCAGTGTCCAGCAGAAATTAAAAAAGGTTGCAGCCCATATGCTTGAGGCAGCCGCTGAGGACTTGGACGTGGCCGATGGCCGAGTGTTCGTACGCGGTGTTGCGGAGCACGGCAAAAGCTTCGCCGAAGTGGCGCGTTTCGCCAACAGCTTACCGGGATTCGCATTACCAAAAGGCCTGGACCCGGTGCTGCAAGAAACGGTCTACTTTGCGCCGGAGCAAGCCACCTACCCGTGCGGCACGCACGTCGCCGAAGTGGAAGTGGACCCAGAGCTCGGCGCGGTCAAGATCCTGCGCTATGTGACGGCACACGATTGCGGCACCATCATTAACCCAGCATCGGTCGAAGGCCAAGTGATGGGTGGCGTGGCTCACGGCATCGGCAACGCCTTGTTAGAGCGCATGGAATATGACGATAACGGCCAGCCACTAACGGTCAACTTCGGCGAGTACCTGTTGCCTACTGCGCCTTCGGTTCCTGCTGTGGAACAAGAGCACATGGAATCCCCAACGCCATTGAACCCGCTCGGTGCCAAAGGGGCCGGCGAAGGCGGAACCATACCAGCTATCGCAGTAATCGTTTCAGCCGTCGAAGATGCACTCACACCATTTAAAGTACACATCAACAACGTGCCGATGACGCCCGAGTCACTACTCGATAACATCAGTGCAAATACCGGAGCTCAATCCTGATGGCTAATCACGTACTGGTTGAACGCGACGGCGCATTCTTGAACATCACATTCAATCGTGCGCGCCTCGGAAACCTAGTGACGGCGCCAATGATCAAGTCGTTCACAGATGCGGTTGGGAATGTGAAACGCGATGGCGGGCTACGTGCCGTGATCGTACGCGGCAAGGGCAAAGATTTTTGCCTCGGGCGTGACCCCGGCAAAGACAAACGCGCCGGTGGTGCGCCGCGCAGTGCCTGGGATGTACACGAGCAAGTTACCTCACTCATACTCGATGCGTATGCTGTATGCAGGCATTGCCCAGTTCCAGTTATTGCTGCAGTGCAAGGCCATGCACGTGGCTTTGGCAGTGGGATCGCCGGTACCTGCGATCTGGTTTTGGCCGCAGATAGTGCGCGCTTCTCGACCCCAGAGATGCTCCACGGCATCGCCCCGACTCTGGTCATGACAGCGCTTCAAGATGTGCATCGCAAAGCCCTCGCCGACCTTATTTATTGGGGTGAACCGATTGATGCGCAAACCGCATTGGCCATAGGCATAGTCAGCCGCATCGTCACCGCGGACACGCTTGACGATGCTCTAGACGCGCTTAAAGCGCGCTTGCAAAGCTACGACATCAATGCAATTCAAGTAATCAAAGGATTCCTCGGTAAGCCTGGGCACATGAGCGCAGACGCGCTTTCTGATCTGGCGGACTTTACGCTGGCGACAGCATTCACAAGACCACAATGAGCAACGACCGCTTACACGATTCAAAGGCTCGCTATGCTTAAGCTGACGAACCGCCAAATTGTTCTTGCAACGCGCCCAACGGAACTACCGCAACGCGAACATTTCGAGATTATCGAGACGCCAATGGTGAGCCTCGGCGCGGGCGATGTACTGGTAAAGATTCGCTATGTGGCATTGTCACCTTGGCAAGGCCAGCGACTAAAAGACTTTCGAAATTTCACCCGTCCATTCGCGATCGGCGAGCTTATCGATTGCGACGCCCTCGGCAAAGTAGTGGCAAGTAATGACGACGCCATGCCAGTCGGGCAAGTAGTGACCGGGCGTATGGGCTGGCAAGAGTATGCAGTGATAAAGCCTAGCGCACTAAGCCGCGTCGACGCGGATGCCCAAGTCGATGAACTCATGTGGCTGACAACGCTAAGTTCACCCGGGCTAACAGCTTATTGCGCAATGGATTTGTTCGGGCGTCCCGCCCCTGGACAAACCTTAGTAGTGACCTCCGCTGCCGGTTCCGTCGGCTCTTATGCGGTGCAATTGGGCAAACTCGCAGGCGCACGCGTTGTCGGCATTTGCGGTGGACAACGCAAGTGTGCGCACGTGCTCAATGAGCTTGGTGCTGACGCGGCAATCGACCATCAAGACGAGTCGTTTGAGGATGCGCTGCGCGACGCGTGCGGCGGCAATGCACATCTGTTTTTTGACACCGTCGGTGGGCCCATCGCAGACACGGTGTTCGAACAACTCGCCAAGTACGCACGGGTATTGTTCGTTGGGCGCACAGCGTCAAACAACAGCGCAACCCCGCATTTGGACCCAGTCAATTTGCGTCAACTGTGGGCCCGCGAAGCGAGTATGCAGTGTTTCTCTCGATACTCGTATGATGAGCGCTGGGCATTCGCTAAGGATCGGATGCTGGAACTCTGTCAACAAGGGCGGATACGATCACACCACAATGTGGTTGAAGGCTTTAGTGAAACTCCGCAAGCACTGCATGACATGCTGGCCGGAAAATACACAGGAAAAGTTTTGGTGCACTACGCATGAGTATTCAATTTGTTACAGCCAAGGGCTGCAACTTTGCCTATCGCTGGGAAGGCTTGTCGAGCGGCCCAGTTTTAATGTTGGCACATGCAATGGGCACCAGTCATCGCATTTGGGATAAGCAAATTGATGCACTCAAAGGGGATTTTCGCATCCTCCGTTACGACTGGCGTGGGCATGGCGATAGCGACTCACCAACAGGTCCTTACTCGTTAAGCCAATTTTCTGATGACGCGGTAGGCGTGATGGATGCACTTGAGCTGGAGCGTGTGCACTGGGTCGGTATTTCTACTGGTGGCATGATTGGACAGGGGCTAGGTATCCATCACGGTCATCGCCTGCGCTCGCTTACGCTTTGCAACACAACTTCCGAATCAAGCCCGTGGTATCGGTCTTGGGTGGCCGAGCGTCAAGCCGTAGTGCGCGAGTCAGGCATGCAGCCAGTTTGGGAGATGACCAAGAAACTCTGGTTCAATGATGCATTCGTTGACGCCGCAGGAATCGATTATGAAGCGATTAAAAAAGTATTCGTCGCGACCTCAGTCACTGGCTACTTAGGCGGCACCTCAGCGGTTACGGACTTAAACTACACTCAAGACTTACATCGTATTACCGTACCAACACTAGTCATTGCGGCAGGCGACGATCCGGTCACGCCGCTTGCGAATTCACAGACAATTCATACTTCCATTGCGGGTTCAGAGTTGCAGATAGTGGCGCATCAGCGGCACTTTTCCAATGTCGAAGCGCCACAGGAATTTAACCAGATTTTAGTTTCATTCCTGAAGCGGCAACGCGACTGAAAAGCGCGAACGCGTGCGAAATTGGTGGCGCTACAAGCGCACCAACATCTTGCCAAAGTTGTCGCCGCTAAATAGATTTAGAAACGCTCCGGGGGCATTTTCAATGCCCTCTTCGACCGTCTCTTTCCAGCGAATATCCCCGTCCGGGATCCACTGCGCCATATCTTTTAGGAAGGCTGGGTGCATGTCCCACAGTTGCGTCACAATGAATCCCTGCATACGCAGATTCTTACCAATCATGTTGAACAGATTGGATGGGCCCGGTTGACGCTCCACCGCGTTATAGCCGCTTATCATGCCGCACATGATTATGCGGCCAAACGGATTCATTGCTTCAAGTGCCGCTTCAAGATGAACACCACCGACATTTTCGAAATAGATATCGACACCGTCCGGCGCCGCCTCGCGCAGCGCGTCGAGTAAATTTCCGCAGGTTTTGTAGTTGATTACCGCATCCACGCCCAGCTTGTCACTCAGCCACGCAGCTTTCTTGTCCGACCCAACACTGCCAACGACCCGACAACCCTTAAGCTTTGCTATCTGGCACACGATCGCACCCACTGCACCCGAGGCCGCCGATACGAACACCGTTTCGCCCGGCTGCGGCTCGCCAATTCGCAACAGGCTTGCGTAAGCGGTCATGCCGGGCATCCCCAACACGCCCAGATAAGCTTGTACTGGCGCGATACTCGCGTCGATCTTAGTAAGGCCACGACCGTCACTGACAAAGCCTTCGCGCCAACCGAGCTGGTTCAGTACCGGATCGCCGGCTGCGAAGTCTGGATGATTCGACTCTAAGATGGTGCCGACCGCACCACCTTGTAAAACCTCACCGAGTTGAAATGGCGGCACATAACTCTTGCGCTCGATCATGCGTCCGCGCATGTACGGGTCAACCGACATCCACGTATTGCGCACTAGTACTTGGCCCTCGCCGAGCGCCGGCAAGGCACGCGTGACAATGTCAAAATTGTCCGCTACAGGCATACCAACGGGGCGTGATTTCAGCACAACTTCGCGACTTGATTGCATGTTTAATTGTCCGCCAAAAATGCAAGAAGATGTTCAAGCAAAGCGTCCGGCTTCTCTTCTGGGACAAAGTGACCTGAGCCTTGCACAATACCGCCGGTGACATTGCTCGCCACTGCGCGCAGCGATTGCTCTACCAACTCGGCGCGTCCAAAAGCCTCAGATCCGCCCAGCGCAAGCACCGGCATCTGTAGTTTTCCCGCAGCGATGAGCTCGGCATTGTGCGACATGTCTTGCGGTATTGCGCGATAGTATGAAAACCCTGCTCGCATCGCGCCCGGCTGTGCGTACGCGCGCACATACTCGGCCTTCGCGGTTTCGCTGATAGCACCTTTGTGCGCCGCGAAATTCTCTAGAAACCAGCGCACGTAAATATCCTCACGGCCATGCACAAGTGCTTCGGGTAAATCCGCAGTACGATGAAATGCGTGATGCCAACGCCCTTGTGATGTTGAAAAAACGTCTGTGCCATCACCTGGGATTGTGACATCGAGGATGGTTAGGGTCTGCGCGGCGTCACGATGCAATGCGGTTAAGGCGTAGGCCACTGGTCCGCCCCAATCATGGCCAACAACGTGAAACCTACGTAAACCGAGATGGTCGTGCAGTAATGACCACACATCACCTGCAATAGTTGACTTGTCGTAGCCCGACTGCGGCCGACTGGTATCACCAAGTCCGCGCAAGTCCGGGGCAATAACTCGGTATCGTTGCGCCAACTCGGCCATGATTGGGCGCCATTCGAACCAAGTCTGCGGAAAGCCGTGCAACAGCACGATGGGTGCTCCGCAACCAGCGGTGACATAGTGCATGGTCACTTCCGGCAGAGTTACAAAGTGATGCTCAAGATTCAGTGTCACCGGCTCGGCATCTCGCTCAAAACCAAGTCAGCAAAACTATGCACGCGCGTGCACCGGCGAGCCTAGTCCCAAATGCGCCAGCTCGCCGAGCTGTTCACTCAACGTTGGATGTGGATGTATCGTCAGTGCTAGATCTTCGAGCGTAACGCCCATTTCAATAGCTAGTGTCGCGCTGGCGATAAGCTCCGATGCGTGCGGGCCAAGCAGATGCACGCCGAGAATTCCCCCATCCGCGCGGTCGCTTATGCACTGCGCAAATCCAAGACGCTGATTCATTGTCGCCGCGCGTCCCGAAGCAGTGAGCGGAATGGTGGTCTTAGCCGCATCTATGCCCGCTGCCAGTGCTTGCCCATGGGTTAATCCGACACTCGCAAGCTCAGGGTCAGAGAATACGACGCTGGGGATGGATTGCGGCTCAAACGCAACCGTTTGTCCACCCAAGGTTTGCACCGCAATGGCCGCTTCTGCGCTCGCTTTGTGCGCCAGCGCTGGCCCCGGCGTGATATCCCCGATGGCGGCAATGTGCGGTGCCACCAAACGGTTGAGTTCGGGCTGTAGCAAGCCGTCTGCGCCGCGCTTGATTCCGAGCTCTTCAAGGCCGATGTCGTGGAGGTTTGGGCGTCGGCCCACAGCCACAATAATGCGCTCCGCCGCAAGCGTTGTAGCAACGCCGTTGTGGCGCACCTGCAGCACGTCATCATCCAGCCCGGTGACCTCAGCGGCGGTCATGACGCTCACACCGAGAACCTTAAGCCTGCGCATTAATGGCCTCACGAGCTCCGCATCCAGCGTCGGCAAAATCTGCTCGCCCGCTTCCACCAGCGTGACTTTTGCACCCAGTTTCGCCAATGCGGTGCCCAATTCAAGACCAATATATCCAGCCCCGACGACGGCAACCGTTGCTGGCACATCGGTCAATGCGAGCGCGCCTGAACTATCAATGACGCGCACGCCATCGACCGGCACCACGCCGAGCTCAACGGGGCTTGAGCCGGTTGCAAGAAGCAGATCTTTGTAGCTCAGGAACTGCGCACCACCATCGCCATCGGTGACCACTGCGGTGCCCGGTTCTGTGACCCGCAAGCGCCCTCGCTTGACCTGCACCTTCGCCGCTTTGAGCAAGCCACTGACGCCGCTAGTCAGGCCCTCTATTGTTGACGTTTTCCAGCGTTGAAACTGTGCCATATCAAACTGCGCGGGACCAGCCTGGATCCCCATATCAGCGACTTCACCAAGCTTGGCATAGAAATCAGCCGCCTCGATCAGTGCCTTGCTTGGGATACAGCCAATGCGTAAACACACGCCGCCAACACCGGCGTCTCCGGCAGTATCAACAAGCATTACCTTACGCCCAGCGTGGGCCGCGTGCAGGGCCGCTACATAGCCGCCCGGACCACCGCCAGCGATGACTAAGTCGACCGCTTCTGGAACATTGCCAACAACCATTAACGCTGCCCCAGCATGCGGATCGGATCGCGCAAACAGCGTGACATTACATCCACGAACCCACCTAAATGCTCGCCATCATTCATACGATGATCAGTGGCAACACAAAATGGCAAGCGCATGCGCACAGCGGGCTCGCCATTGACCGGTACTACTGCCTCGTGCAAACGCCCGAAGCCCGCTATGGCTACTTCAGGTGGGCGAATGATTGGAGTACCCATCATGCCGCCATAGCTGCCGTAGTTGGAAATCGTAAAGGTCCCATGTGATAGCTGTTCCAGACTTACGCGCCGATCGCGGGCCAGACCCGCAAGTGCGGTAATTTCTTCGGCCAGCTCGGCCAAGCTCTTGCGATCGGCATCGTGTACAACCGTGACCATCAAACCTTCGGGCGTTGCCGTGGCCATGCCTATGTTGTAGCGATGGCGATAGATGATTTGCTGGCTTTGCATATCCAAACTGGCGTTGAAGCGCGGGTGCGCCTGCAAAGCAGCCACACAAGCTTTGATGAAGAACGGCATATACGAGAGCTTTATTCCGGCACTGGCGAGCTCGTCGTTCAAGCTCGCGCGCGCGCGCACCAGTTCTGTAGCGTCCACGTCATCCATGGTGAAGATATGCGGCACCGTGCGCCACGCTTGTTCCATTGATTGCGCCACTTGTCGGCGCAAGCCGCGCAGCGGCTCAACCCTATCTTCACCTGTTGGTCGCGGTGGCGCAGCGATAGCCACCCGAGCAGCACTTGGCGGCGCTGACACGGACGCCACAGCTGCGCCGCTTTCGGCTTGGCGGTGAGCGGCCTCAACATCACCGCGGGTGATCTGACCACGCGAGCCGGAACCTCTTACTTGGCTCAGATTAACGCCAAATTCACGCGCAAGCTTGCGCGTTGCCGGGCTCGCTAATGCGCGCCCGACGCGGGCCGGTGCAGTGTCTACACTAGCGCCAGCTTTTGCTGTCTCACCATCAGTTGCGCTAGCAGGCGCGCTCGCTTGATGGTCGGGGCCAGCCGTCGCTGTTGGAACGGTGCCAGCGACTTCGATGACCACCAACACGGCACCGATCGGCAGGATGTCGTTGGGCGCGCCGCCAAGACTCACAACCACGCCATCTACTGGCGAGGGGATCTCGACAATGGCTTTGTCAGTCTGCACATCAACCAAGATTTGGTCGGTCTTAACAGTGTTTCCAGCCGCCACGTGCCACTTAACAATTTCGCCTTCGCTAAGGCCCTCACCAACATCCGGTAGTTTGAATTCGTAATGGCTCATTAGTCTTTCAACACCTCTTCAACTGCTCTAATTAGCAAGCCGGTGTCAGGAATGTAAAACCCTTCGATACTGGGCATTGGATACGGCGCATCAGGCGCGGTGACACGACGCAGCGGTGCTTCCAAGGAATAGAACGCTTGCTCTTGTAACAAGGTAATCACCTCGGCACCAAAGCCCGCCGTTGCCGGACCTTCATGCAGCACGACACAGCGTCCGGTCCGCTCGACCGCTGCGACCAGTCCAGCTTCGTCTAGCGGAACCAGCGTGCGTAAATCAATTACGTGCGCGCTGATGCCGCGCTCGGCTAGCTGCTCTGCAGCCGCCTGCGCCACCGGTACCGCCGCGGACCAGGTCACGATGGTGACATCGTCACCTTCACGCACGGTGCGCAGTTTGCCAAACGGCACGGTGTAATCTTCTTCAGGCACCTCGTCACTTTGCAATCGATAGCCACGCAAGGGTTCAAAGAACATGACTGGATCCGGGTCACGAATCGCTTCAAGCAGCAAGCCCTTGGCATCGTACGCGGTGGAGGGCATTACAATTTTTAACCCGGTCGATTGGGCGAACAGCGACTCCATCGAGTCGCTGTGAAACTCCGGTGTACGCACGTTGCCACCAAACGGCGTGCGAATAGTTATCTGCGCTGGGTGATCGCCGCGGGTACGAAATCTGGAGCGCGCAATTTGTTGGCAAATCTGATGGAAACAGTTCTGTGAGAAGCCTAAGAATTGGATCTCAACAATTGGTTTCATGCCGGTCAAGGCTAAGCCATAAGCCGAGCCAACGATCACGCTTTCAGCCAAGGGCGTATCAATAACGCGCTTGGAGGTAAAACGCTGCTGTAAGCCGTCGGTAGCGCGAAACACACCACCCAGATGCCCGACATCCTCACCCATCAGTACGACTTTTTCGTCGCGCTCCATCTCTTGCATCATTGCTTGACGGATGGCGTCAATCATTGTCATCACTGCCATTGCATTAAGCTCCCAGATGCCATTGACGTTGACGCTCAAGCGCCGGTGTCGAACTCGCGAATGTGTGCTCGTAGATTTCTTCTGCACGCGCGGGCGGATGGGCAAAAGCCTCGGCAAACACCGCTTCGACCTCGGCCTCAACGCTAGCCTGCATCTCGCCATGGCGAGCGTCATCCCAAAGTCCCTGCGCGCTCAGGTATTTTTGTATGCGGTCAATCGGATCGCGCTTTTCCCAGCGCTCTTTCACTTCTGGATTGACATAGCGAGTTGGATCATCAGCGGTGGTGTGAGCCCACATCCTGAAGGTGTGTGCTTCTATCAGCGTTGGGCCTTCACCGGCGCGCGCACGCGCCACTGCCTCAGCGGTAACTTTATGCACGGCAAGCAAATCATTGCCATCAACCGACACCCCTGGCATGCCGTAGCCGGGCGCGCGCGCGGCCAAGTCCGTCGCTTGCGACTGGATTTCCCGCGGAGTCGAGATGGCCCATTGATTGTTCTGCAAAAAGAAGATGACCGGCGCTTTCATGACCCCGGCGAGGTTGGCAGCCTCATGGAAATCCCCTTCCGACGATGAGCCTTCGCCAAAATATGCGACCGCCACACCGTCTTGCCCTTGCATCTTCATGCCCCAGCCGAGACCAACCGCATGTGGGATCTGCGCGGCCAGGGAAATATTGAACTGCATGACCTTAACGTTGGCATCAATGCGCCCGCCATGCGGATGTCCGAGGCGATATAAGGCTACGCGCAGCGCGGAATGGCCGTGGCGCACCAGCGCTGGCGTTTCGCGGTACTGCGGCACTAACCAATCGCGCGCCGGGTCGGTAGCCATCGCCGCCCCCATGATAGCGGCTTCCTGGCCAACTAAGGGAGCGAAGGTGCCGAGTTTGCCTTGGCGTTGCAAACTGAAGGACTTGGCGTCAAACGCTCGCCCCCAGGCCATGTAACGCAGCCCTTCAAGTATGCCGGCGGTGTCGAGCGCTGGCGTCGCGCCAGCGGCAAGTCGGCCGTCCTGATCGAGGAATTGAATCGGTGCAATCGGCGCCGTATCCGGCACGAACTGAGGTGTCGTATTAACAGTCATGTAGTACTCGGTAGAACTTCAACTTGGGTGGGATCTTATCGCAGTCGCGCACGCCAGGAAAAACTACGCAGATTGTGCAGACACACGGGTAAGCCACTTGCTCGGGCAGAACGGCTCGCTGGCGTTCGGTATTGCCTGAGTCCTGGCCACATTCAGCGCCAATGAAAGCTGCGTGCCATCCGGCTAGAAACTGCGACGCTCAACTTGCAATCCCAGGCCCTGACGACCTACCCCACAGCGCCCACAACGCCTGCCCTAGCACTGCGAACAACACTATGGCGCCACCGACGAAGCCGAGCATAGTTGGCCTCTCAGCCACCGCCAGCCACACCCATAACGGCGCCAACACCACCTCAGACAGCGTCAGCAGGGCCACCTGAGCCGCTGGAATACGACGGGTGGCTAAGGTTATCAGGATAAATCCAAGGCCGAATTGAACCGTGCCCAAGAATGCACCAATGGCCAAATCATGCGCACTAACGGCCAAGCTCGGAGCCATACACAAGGCAATGGCCGCAGTTATCGGGCCGGACAAAGCAGTCGCTGGCAGCATATCGCGTCCGCGCGTACGCCGTAGCACAGTCAACATCGAAGCAAAGGTCAGCACCGCACACATCGCGATCAATAAGCCGACTAAGCCACCGCCTTGCAGGCCATCGGCGAACATCACGGTAATGCCAAACACTACTACCAACATGGCCGCCCAGGTAGGCAAGTCCGCCCGCTCACCGAGCACAATGCGCGCCAACAGCGCAGTGACCAACGGGCTTGCACTCAATAGCACCACCACATTGGCAACACTGGTATGCAAGATCGCGAACACATAGGCGATCGCACCGCCACTTAGCAATACCGCCACAGCGACCCCACTTGCGCCAACCGCACGTGTCGCCGCCACCACGCCGCCACGATAGCGCAACCCCATCACCACGGTCATCAATAAACTGAATGCGAGCGCGCGATAGAACAAGACCTGCCAGCCCGAGGCTTCTTCTACAAAGCGTAACGCCACCCCGCCGGTACTGAGCGCGACGCCGGCGGCAAAGCCGAACACCATGCCGGTAGTGACCCGCCGGTCGCGGCTCACCCGGCGCGCTTCGCAAGCACCGCTCGCATGCGCGCGCACTGGGCATCCGAAAACGTGCATTTAGCGCAGCTACGGCTCGCCATAATAGTTGCAGGCACGCCCGGCGGATCATGGCGTGGACCTAACAAGTGATGCGCGAACTCATGCGGCAATGTCCATTCAGGGGAAAAGACGCCGCCACGCTGGTCGTGGCGAGCGACGATGACGTGCGCAAGGCGCCGGTGAAAGTTCGCGAAGCCGCCGATCGACGCCTGCGCGGACGGCGAGCGAATACGATCGGCAAACAACAATAGGTACGCCATGCGCTCGCCCAGTCCATCGAGCAAGCGCAGTCGAACCCAAGTATCATCCCGCACCATGCCTTCGGCACCCGGCGGAAAGCTCGCCAACAAGACTAATGGCAACGGTGCTAACTCGATATCGCAACGCGCATAGGCTTGCGCCAATGTGCCGACATACTCTTCAATGGTCGGGAGCGACCAACCAGAACGCGCCGAAGCTACGATCCAGGCATCTACAATACGATGCGTCGCACGCAGCGGCCGGTGCATCGGACGCAGCCAACCCGACGCTCGGACTTGCGATCCGGCCCACCAGCGGCTAAGTGTGTGGCCAAATCGGTCGTCTGGGGCAAAGTCGAAACCAGACGCAAACGCTGACCTGTTGTTTAAAGCGAAGCTCCAAACCAGCAATATCGCCGCGCACAAGCATGCTAGGCGCGCGCTGCGGTGCAAGCGCGCGTCTAGCATGATGCATCAGCCCAAGCGCCCACACTGCGGCGGTCGGTTAGAATACAAGGCTGGCGGCGCCGCCCCTGCTTGCCTGCCACCCGCTGATCTTTGTTGCTGAGGTTGATGTTGTTATGCATAGCGCACCCGACTACTTAAATCCCAAAATTCCTAACAATACGACGCGTTTTCGCGTGCCGGTTGTGGCAGCCACCAATGAGAACTTGCAAGGCTATGGCCATCTGGTCACAAACGCCGACGATGTTGACATCGAGATCGTGCGTTGGCCTAGCACTGGCGCGCGGCGCGTCGACATCGATAGCGGCAATGAAGGCGGCACCGTGGCTGGCGAGTTTGAATGTGAATGGCACGGCGATGTGCTCTATGGGCGCAATAATGCGGTCGGAGGGCACTACGTGCTCGGCTATGCCACAGATCCTCAGCAAGCTCGCCAAGACCATACACGCTCACCGCGCAAAATTCTGTTGTGGCATGCCAACTACCACCCGGACGGCGGACAGCTGTTCTTTCCGCTGGATGCACGTCCTTTCGTAGTTCCGCTGGCACTGCCCGGAGACGATATCAGTCCAGATCGTTTTGTCTGTTTTCATTTTGATGGTACGCAAGGCCTCTATATCCATCCGAACATCTGGCACGAAGCTGTTTTTGCACTTTCGGGCAAACAGCGTTTTTTCGACCGCCAAGGCGCCGTACACGCACGCATTTCAGTGGACTTCCCGGCCGAGTTCGGCTGTGTTTTGGAAGTACCTCTGGATCACTTGGTCTAACAATTCGGCGTACCATTTGACCACCATCGCTGATGCACACTGCATGGCAAGGTCAATATCCGCAGTTAATCTGCAACCGCCTGCAGCCAGTTCAACTGAGCCGCAGCTAAATCTAGGAGATTCGAATCGTGGCTAAAGGCTTCAAAGAAATGTTGGCGACAGCGAATGCGCTTGTCACAACTCACAGCGTCGCACAGGCACAAGCATTGCTCGCCAATACCGATGTGGTCTTAGTTGATGTGCGTGACGGCCACGAGGTGCGCGCCAGCGGAATGTTGCCAGGCGCAGTGCACGCATCACGCGGCTTACTTGAGTTTCTCATCGACCCTGAGTGCCCAATGCACAATCCGGTTTTCAGCGAAGACAAACAGTTCGTATTTTATTGCGGCACTGGCGGGCGCTCCGCGTTGGCGAGCCAACTGGCGCTCGAGATGGGGCTTGGGAAGGTCGCGCATATTGGCGGCGGGTTTAGCGCGTGGAAAGCGGCAGATGGCGATATAGAACCATGGCAAGACTGACACTTGCGTTGCTCGCACTGCACCCGCGACCTTGCCAAGAGTATGCACCCACCATCCCAGCTCTGCAGTCATGACATATCATCTTCGCCAAGCGCGTGTGCGAGAGGCCGAGGAGCTACTAGCAATTGTGCGTGAAGCCTTCGCCGACCATCGCGGCGTCATTGATCCGCCGTCAAGCGCTGAACGTAAAACTGCGCAGGTTATGCGCGCGGAAATGCGCACCGGCGTAACATTCGTGGTCGAATTCGACGCGCCGTTACAAGCCGCTGCGACCGACCAGCACGCCAGCCGGGAACTGGTGGCTTGTGTGCTCGCGCACACAGATGGTGATGCCTTACATTGGCAACGACTGTCGGTACGACACCAACATCGCGGCCGTGGGCTGGCCTCGCGCTTAATGGACGCAGTAGAACAACATGCGCTGGCTTTGGGGCACAACAAGACCACGCTTGAGGTGCGCGTCGCGCTCCAGCACCAGCGCGCTATATATGCTGCTCGCGGCTACGTGGAATATGGGCACGGTACGCACGCTGGCTTCAGTGAACCCACGTATCTGTTGATGGAAAAAAACTTGACACTAGGACACTCAGCTTGAGCAGTGACCACATTTCTATTCGCGGTGCCCGCCAGAATAACCTGCAAAACTTAGATCTAGACATTGAGATCGGCAGCTTCACGGTCATAACCGGCGTCAGTGGCTCAGGGAAATCCTCGCTCGCATTCGACACCATCTATGCCGAAGGTCAACGTCGTTATGTTGAAACTTTCTCGCCCTATGCACGCCAGTTTCTTGACCGCATGGACCGCCCCGCGGTAGACCGTATCGACGGCATTCCGCCTGCCATTGCAATTGATCAAACCAACCCTGTGCGTACGTCGCGTTCGACGGTTGGCACGATGACGGAGCTCAATGATCACGTCAAGCTGCTGTTTGCGCGTGCCAGTGCGCTGTTTTGCCACGGTTGCGCTGCACCCGTGCAGCGCGAAAACCCAGAAGCCATCGCCACTAAGCTGATTGAAGAAACGCCCGCTGGAACGCGCTCGGAAGTCCGCTTCACACTGCAGCGACCGGCCAATTTTAGCGACCAGGAAGTGCGCACACTGCTAGAACGCCAAGGCTATACACGCATTGAGGCACTCAGTGAAACCGTGCTCAGTGTGGTGCAAGCACGTATGCGGATCGAGCCAAACAATCGTGAGCGGCTAGTGGAAGCACTTGAAGCCGCGCTGAAACATGGCCGCGGACGCGTTGAAGTGCACTGCATGGACGCCACTAACACCTTGATCGCACAAGAGCACAGCTTTTCTTCAGCGCTGCATTGCGCGCGCTGTGATGTGTCTTATGCAACGCCAATCCCTAATCTATTCTCATTCAATTCACCCGTTGGCGCATGCGCGCAATGTCGCGGATTCGGGCGCACCATGGGCATTGATTACGATCTTGTCGTGCCCGATCCATCAATGACGCTGGAGGAAGGTGCGCTTAAACCGTTTCGTACCGACAGCTACAGCGGCTGGCAACAAGCACTCGTGCGCCGTGCCCAGGCAGCCAATGTGCCAAGCAATACACCGTGGTCACGACTCAGTGCCAAGCACCGCGCCTGGGTACTTGATGGAGATGGTGGCAAGGGCAAAGAAAGCTGGCACGGGGTGCGCCGGTTCTTCGATTGGCTAGAGTCCAAAGCTTACAAAATGCATGTGCGCGTGATGCTTTCGCGTTACCGATCATATGAGCCTTGCGCGGCCTGCGCCGGCGCGCGATTGGTGCGTGATGCGCTTAATTGGCGGCTCGGCTCCCACGCGGATGCACAAGCCGCACTGGTAGATACGCCGCGTTTTATACACCCTGCGTCATCACTTGATGCGGCCGTGGTAGCTACCCTGCCCGGACTGAATGTGCATGACTTGATGAGCTTGCCGTTGGCACGCGTGCAAGGCCTGTTCGCGGCCATTTCCTTGCCAGCGCCACTGGATGAAGCAACTGCAATTTTGCTTGGAGAGATCCGCTCGCGTTTGGACTATTTGACTGAAGTAGGCCTTGGTTATCTAACCCTCGACCGCCAGTCCCGCACGCTGAGTGGCGGCGAGGTGCAGCGCATCAATTTAACCACGGCATTGGGCACCTCGTTAGTCAATACACTATTCGTGCTGGATGAACCGAGCATAGGCTTGCACCCGCGCGATATGCATCGCGTGAATACAGTACTGGCGCGCTTACGGGACGCTGGTAATACCTTGGTTGTTGTTGAACATGACCCAGCTGTAATGCGCGCAGCTGACCGCATCATTGACATGGGCCCAGGTCCGGGCGTGCAAGGCGGACAGATCGTCTTTGCAGGCACCCCAGCCGGGCTAATGCGGGCGCGTCATTCCGCCACCGGCCAATATTTGAGTGGTCGCAAAACTATCATTGACCAAACTACCAGCCGCCGCGTTCCGCGCGACGCCACGCGCTGGTTGGAACTCACTGGCGTACGCGCAAACAACCTACAAAACCTACACATTAAATTGCCGCTTGGACACATGGTCTGCGTGACCGGCGTCAGTGGTTCGGGTAAGTCCACGCTCATCCATGATGTTTTGTATCTTGCGCTGCGTAAGCGCCTCGGTAGACCGGAAGAAGCACCGGGTGCGCATGACCAACTGCTAGGCGCACAGTTGGTCGACGACGTGGTGATGGTCGATCAATCTCCGATAGGCAAGACCACTCGCTCCAATCCCGTCAGCTACGTTGGTGGCTGGGACGTCATCCGAAAATTGTTCGCTAACGCACCGGAAGCGCGCGAACGCAAATACACGCCAGGGACTTTCAGTTTCAACTCGGGTAACGGTCGCTGCCCGGATTGCGCCGGAACCGGCTTTGAGCATGTCGAAATGCAATTCCTTTCCGACGTGTATTTGCGCTGTGCGCAATGTGACGGTAGTCGTTACCGGCCCGAGATTCTGGAGATCAAACTATTACCAGGGCAAGCCTCGGATCACTTGCCGAGTTCCATTGCAGATGTGTTAGCGATGACTGTTGACGCAGCGCTGGACTTTTTCTGCGAATCTGATGATGTGCGTGCTGCACTGGAACCGCTGCGACGCGTCGGCTTGGAGTACTTACAGCTGGGTCAGCCGGTGCCAACGCTTTCAGGCGGCGAAGCGCAGCGACTAAAATTAGCCGGCCACTTAGCTAAGCATGTTGGCAAGCGCCTATTGGCACCGCGGACTGCGTCAAGCACATCAAGCGCGAAATCAAAAACCACCAAGGGCAGCTCATCTAAGCCGATGCGCGACACGCTATTTCTGTTCGACGAGCCAACCACCGGATTACATTTTCAAGATATAGATCGCTTGCTCGCGGCTTTGCGAACGCTGTGCAACGAGGGCCATTCCCTCATTATTATTGAGCACAACCTAGACGTTATCCGAAATGCGGATTGGGTGCTCGAACTTGGCCCCGAAGGTGGCCATGCTGGTGGCTCCATCGTCGCTCAAGGCCCACCCGATACGATCATCGCCAACACCGAGTCCGCAACTGGACAAGCCTTGCTTGGGGCATTCGATCACACCCCCAAGCGTCGCCGGAATAAAACCAAGGCGCGCGCGCAGATCGAAATCACTAATGCCCGCGAACACAACCTCAAAGGTGTTGATATTACGATCCCCCGAGGCGAGTTGACCGTTATTACCGGCGTTAGCGGTAGCGGCAAAAGCACTATCGCGTTCGACATCGTATTCGCCGAAGGGCAGCGCCGCTATCTGGAATCCCTCAATGCCTACGCCCGCCAATTCGTACAACCGGCGGCGCGCCCCGAAGTAGATGCGATCAGCGGTATCCCGCCAACGGTTGCTATCGAGCAGCGCACCAGTCGCGGCGGGCGCAAAAGTACGGTAGCAACAGTGACCGAGGTCTATCACTTCCTGCGTTTGCTGTATGTGAAGTTGGGCGTGCAGCATTGTCCGGATTGCGCCGTACCGATTGACACTCAAGATCAAAGCTCAATCCTCGCGCACATCACGCGCACCTATCGCAATCAGGAAATCGAGTTTCTTGCGCCGCTGGTGCTCGCACGCAAAGGCTATTACACCGACCTCGCGCGTTGGGCCAATAACAAAGGTTTTGAGCACTTGCGCGTGGATGGCGAATTGTTAACGACAGCGCAGTGGCCTCGGCTTGATCGCTTTGTCGAGCATGACATCGACTTGCCTATCGCAACGGTAAAAGTTGACGTCAAAGACGAAGCGAATCTCGATGTCGTGCTAACCCAAGCGTTACAGTTGGGCAAAGGCATAACGCGTATTCGCCATCGCTCAGGCGAAACGCTTTTCAACACCGCGCGTGCTTGCCCAAGTTGCAGTCGTAGTTTCGAAGCATTAGACCCACGTTTGTTCTCGTTTAATTCGCGCCATGGTTGGTGCATAAGCTGCCACGGAACTGGCCTTGAGCCGAGTGATGACGACACGCCTCTTTCGGCTGAAGAGCAAGCCTGGGCCGGGCCCGAAATCAATGACGCAAGCAACGCGGCTGGGGTAAAACGCAAGCGCCGCGGCTCGGCTAAAGCGACCGACACAAGCACGGCTGGGCGCGCATGTATCGCATGCGGCGGCCAACGGCTGCGTCCCGAGGCGCGCGCCGTGCAATTCCAGAAAGCCAGTATCGCGGAACTCACAGCACTCACAGTAGATGACGCGAAGCGTCAATTCGCGCAACTAACATTGAATGGGCGTGCTGCCGAGATCGCATATGACGTGCTCGCGGAGCTCGATTCAAGATTGAGCTTTCTGCAACATGTTGGCCTTGGATATTTGAACTTAGATAGAGCCGCACCAACCTTATCGGGCGGCGAAGCGCAACGGATACGGCTAGCTGCACAACTGGGTTCCAATCTAAAAGGCGTATGTTATATCCTCGACGAGCCCACCATTGGCTTACACAGCCGCGACAATGCAATGCTGCTAGATACCCTCGAGAGCCTGCAAAATAAAGGCAATACGGTGGTGGTGGTAGAGCATGATGAAGATACTATACGGCGCGCAAAGCACCTAGTGGATATCGGCCCGATGGCGGGCGTGCGCGGCGGCGAAGTCGTTGCTACCGGGGACATCGAAGCGCTGATGCGGGCACCCCGCTCAGTAACGGGGAAAATGCTCGCGCAGCCACTGCGCCACCCAATGAACGCAACTCGAGCGCGAGCTCAAGCGAAGCACAAAATTCGTGTCGCCGGTGCCAGTCTCAACAACCTGCGGGGTGTAGACATAGATCTACCGCTTAATCGTTTGGTCTGCGTGACCGGGGTTTCGGGCAGTGGCAAGAGCACCTTGGTGCGTGAGGTTTTACTCGGTTCTTTGCAATCGCTACTGCGCGAGAGCAACAACCGCAACATTACATCGTCAGAGCTAGTCGGCTGCACCGGCATCAGTGGTTGGGAGTCGGTCGGGCGGGTTCTCGAAGTTGATCAAACGCCGATAGGTAAGACGCCGCGCTCGTGTCCGGCAACTTACATCGGCATCTGGGACTATGTACGCAACCTGTATACGCAAAGTACTGAAAGCCGCTTACGCGGTTATGCCGCGAGTCGCTTTTCTTTCAACGTCGCTGGTGGACGCTGCGAGACCTGTGACGGCCAAGGCATGCAGCGCATTGAGATGAACTTCCTGCCTGATGTACGCGTGCCATGTGAGACTTGCCACGGTGCACGCTTCAATCAAAGCACTTTGGAAGTCACTTACCGTGGCCTGACCATCGCTGATGTACTGACCATGCCCATAGAAGATGCGGTGGAGTTCTTTACTGCGCACCCGAAAGTACATCACGCACTACAACTGTTAACCGACGTTGGCCTCGGTTATCTGACGCTCGGCCAGCCGAGCCCGACCTTATCCGGCGGTGAGGCGCAGCGTATCAAACTCGTCACCGAGCTGGCACGTGCGCGACCAGTGGATGGCGCGCCCGGGTCGCGACAAGCAAGCGGTGGCAAACACACACTATTCGTATTAGATGAGCCTACCACTGGTTTACACATGGCTGATGTGGAAAAACTGATCGGCGTATTGCACCGTCTGGTCGACGCTGGCCACAGCGTTATCGTGGTCGAACATAACCAAGATGTAATTGCGGAAGCTGATTGGATCATCGATATGGGCCCAGAGGGCGGCAAGGCCGGCGGTAAGGCAGTAGCGCGCGGAACGCCGCACCAACTTGTTGCCCGCAAGAAACAAACCCACACCAGCGCAGCACTTGCGAAATTTCTTGTCGGGCGCGAGGCATAAGCGGCGCGCGCGAACAAATCTTAGTCGGGTAGTCAACGTTTACACCCTAGTAATTGGCAAGCTGTGTATGTGACGATCCGCGCCACTCCATCTGGGTAAGGTAGCAGCCGTAATGTCCGTCACCGTCGTAAGTTCTTGGAACGATTTCGACCCACTACACCATGTTATTGTCGGGCGTGCCGACCACACGTGCATCCCGCCAAGCGAGCTCGCTACTGAGGCAAAAATTCCACAGGACAGCGATATGCGCGGAATGTGGGGGCCACGTCCTTTGGAGACGGTGGAAAAAGCCAATATTCAGCTCGACTCCCTTGCGAGGATTTTGTCCGAGCGCGGCATCACAGTTGACCGCCCCACACCAATCCAATGGAACCAAGCAGTGCAAACACCGGATTTCTTCGCCGGCTCCATGTTTGGCTGCATGCCGCCACGAGATGTGTTGCTTACCATCGGTAAAGAAATTTTGTCAGCGCCGATGTCATTCAGATGTCGCTACTGGGAATACCTTGCATACCACCCATTGATGCAGCGTTATTTCGACGAAGATCCGCAGTTCAGATGGGAACAAGCACCGCGTCCACGACTCACAGATGCGAGCTATCAGGCTGGATATTTCGACGAGATAACCATTGAGGAACGCTTACGACGCACCGCAGCGCTTGATTTTGTAACCACTGAACACGAACCGCTCTTTGATGCAGCGGACATCCTGCGCATCGGCAAGGACTTGTTCTGTCAGCATGGCCTCACAACCAATCGGCGCGGCATGGACTGGCTGGCGCGCCATTTCCCAGACCACCGCGTACACAGTGTTAATTTCCCCGGCGATCCTTACCCGATCCACATCGACGCCACATTTGTGCCGCTGCGCCCTGGGCTCGTGATCAATAATCCGCATCGGCGTCTGCCCGATGCGCAGCGCGAGATTTTTAGTCAAAACGACTGGCAAATCGTAGATGCTGCGCCGCCAGCGCATCAGCAGCCACCGCCGCTGTGCTATTCCAGCGTGTGGCTATCAATGAATGTTCTGGTGTTAGACCACAAAACCGTGGTTGCTGAGGCAAGCGAAGTCTATCAACTGGAGCAACTCGACAAACTGGGTTTTGAAGTTATCCCAGTGCCATTTCGCGACGCCTATCCGTTTGGCGGGGGTTTACACTGTGCAACTGCGGACGTCCATCGTGCCGGCAGCTGCGACGATTATTTTGCCACTCAAGTCGGCCCAACTGCGCTGCGCCAGTAGCCGTGGCGAGCCTCGGAGATCTTTGAATGTCGATTGAATTTAGCGATGAACAACTAGCGATCCAAGCGACTGCTGAGCGTTTTGCCCAAGACGAGTTGGCGCCGCTTTACCAAGCACGTGAAAGCGAACAAGTGATTGACCGTGCGATGGTGGCGCGCATGGGTGAACTCGGTCTGATTGGCGCAGACCTGCCGGCAAAATTTGGCGGCCTGGAGACCACCTGCGTAACCGCCGGAATTGTCGCAGAGAGCATTTCTTACGCTGATCCAAACGTGTGTTACGTGCAGTTGCTAAACAGCTTGGCCGGACATGTGCTTGCCGATCATGCGAGTCCCGAGTTAGCGACCCAGTTGCTGCCAGCACTGATCAGCGGCGAAAAGCTCGTGGCACTCGGACTCACCGAGCCACGCGGTGGGTCGGATGCGGCTAATCTTGAGCTACGCGCGGTGCGCGATGGGGATGTATACCGGCTTAGCGGAGAGAAGACGTCCATTTCTTTAGCCACACAGGCTGACGGCATCATCTTATTCGCACGTACCGGTGGCGCTGGTGCCGGCGGTGTTAGCGCGTTCTACGTCGACCTGCATCATCCCGACATCAACCGCAGCAGCTTCAATGACCTTGGCTCTAAGATTGTCGGGCGCGGTAGCCTGCGCTTTGACGACGTGCCAGTGCCCGCGGCACAGCGTCTTGGCGGCGAAGGCATGGGTTTCAAACAAGTCATGCAAGGCTTCGATTATTCGCGCGCTATCATCGGATTGCAGTGTCTGGCGCCTGCGCGCGCCTCGCTCGATGAAACCTGGGAGTATGTCTGCGAGCGAGAGGCTTTCAATACGCCGCTCGCGCAATTCCAAGGCGTATCGTTTCCACTCGCCGAGGCCGAGAGCCATTACGAGGCGGCTCGTTTGCTGTGTTACCGCGCATTGGAACTGCGTGACCTCGGCAAACCGCACACAAGCGAAGCCGCAATGTGCAAATGGTGGGCCCCTAAACTCGCCCACGAAATCATCGAAAAATGCTTGTTGTCACATGGCCACGCCGGTTACAGCTTGGATCTGCCATTTCAGCAACGCATGCGGGACATCTTTGGATTCCAAATTGGCGACGGCACCGCGCAGATCATGAAGATGATTATCGCGCGTGGAAAAGCCGGTGCAGCAGCGGTGCAATACAAACGCTAATTTTCTGGTTATTATATCGGCCGCGAAATGTGGAATCATTTGAGTTCTAAAATCACATGGCGTATGAGTTCTCGGGGCGGGGTGAGAGTCCCCACCGGCGGTGATTAGGGCATGCACACATTGCATGCCCTCTAAGCCCGCGAGCGCTCGACCCGATCGGGTCGAGGTCAGCAGATTCGGTGTAATTCCGAAGCCGACGGTTAAAGTCCGGATGGAAGAGAACGGGCGTGGGGCAGCTACGACCTCAAGTTGTGGCGGTCTATCCCGTTCGCCCTGATTCTGGTCATACTTTCGGAGACAACCATGAATCAGAGTGAAGCACAGCACACCAGTATTCAGACTATTCGAAGCGCCGGGCGTATCGCCTTTATTCAGGCGCTATGGCACCGCGACATCGTCGATCAAGCCTGGGCCGGCTTTACCGCGCGCGCACACGAGCACGGCATTGATGCGGCGCGAATTGACCGCCACGAAGTGCCCGGCTCGCTGGAGATCCCCTTACACGCCAAGCGCATCGCCGAGGCCGGCCAACACGCGCTCATTGTCGCAGCTGGGCTCATTGTTGACGGCGGCATCTACCGACATGACTTCGTTGCCAGCACAGTGCTTGATGGCATGATGCGCGTGCAACTGGACAGCAACGTTCCAATCCTCTCGGTGGTATTAACGCCACATCATTTTCATGATGGCGCCGAGCATCAAGAATACTTCCATGCCCATTTGCTGAAGAAAGGTAGCGAGGCGGCAGATGCGTGCGCATTAACGCTTGCGAACCTTGATCTATTGCGCGTTAGCGCGACCGGCTGACTTCACAGCTTCGGGCGCGGCGTTTACGCCGGCGCCCGAAGCCCGCTGCAGCCGTGCACGCAACGCAAACTCGTGCAGTTACGTGTAGCGGAGGCGATTCGCGTTCAATCGCGCACTGCCACACCCGGCACGCGGTTTTCTGCACGCGGCGTGAGATTGCGCGCAACATTCACTAGTTGCACGAACTCACCACGATAACCATTTGCATCAACACCCTTCGCGGCTCGCGCCAAACGCAGAACATCGTTGTAATGAAAGCCTTGCGTGTATCTTCCGCCGCGCAACAGTTGCCCAAAGCCCGCTACTGCGGCAGCAAACTGCAGTCGTTCGGACATCTTCGCACCGCTCGAGGCGTGCGGCGTAGCGATGGGCGCTTCCACAAGACGGCTTTGAGTGCCGCCAGGCTGCTTGTAGCGAATACGCAAGTGCCCAATCTCACCGGCCAACTGATTGGCTGGCGGAGCTACTACTGACGTTGGCACCACGTAACGTAAAGCGTCATGGCGCACACCGCGACTACCAACTAAGGCGACCTCATATAAAGCCGTCACGGTATGGCCCGCGCCTATTTCGCCCGCATCAATCTTGTCATTGTTGAAATCTTCGCGTCGAAGCTGGCGGTTCTCGTAACCAATCAAGCGATACTCGGATACAACAGCGGGATTAAACTCCAGCTGGATTTTCACATCTTTTGCGATGGTCGCTAGCGTCCCCGCCATCTGCTCGACCAACGCTTTGTGCGCTTCACGGGCCGAATCGATATACGCGTAGTTACCGTTGCCGACGTTGGCGAGTTGCTCCATCAAGTGCTCATTAATGTTGCCGGTCCCAAACCCAAGCGTAGTAAGCGACACACCACTGTCGCGCTCACGCTCGACAAGGTTCTTGAGCGCCTGAAAATTGACAGTACCTACGTTAAAGTCGCCATCAGTTGCGAGCATGACGCGATTTATGCCGCCTGCAATAAATGACTGGCGCGCCAGCGCGTAGGCAAGTTTGATTCCCGCTACACCATTGGTTGAACCGCCAGTGCGCAAGCTGTCCAGCGCCGCCTCAATGGTTGCGGCATCGTCACCTGCCGTCGGCGGTAAAACAATGCCTGACGCCCCCGCATACACGGCGATACTAATGCGATCTTGTGGCCGCAGCTGGCGTGCCAACATTTTGAGCCCGGCCCTTAACAAGCCAATTTTGTTAGCACTGCGCATTGAGCCAGACACATCGACCAGAAACACAAGATTGGTCGGCGGCAAATCTCGCGGCCGCAGCTCGACACCCTTAATGCCAATTTGTAGCAGATGGGTGTGCGCGTTCCACGGTGTACGTGCAATTTCTGTCGTTGCTCTAAACGGTACCTCGCGCCCAGTCGGGGCAGGATAGTCGTAGCTGAAATAATTTAGTAACTCTTCAACGCGCACCGCGTTAGCGGGTGGCAATACGCCGCTATTTAAGAATCGCCGCACATTAGCGTACGCGCCTGTATCTACATCAATGCTGAAGGTACTGACTGCTTGCTCAGCGACGCGCTTTAGCGGGTTATCAGTAATGTTCGCGTAACGTTCGCTTTCAACTGGCGGGGGCGCGCTAATGCTTGGCGCGAACGGCGACGCAGTCATAAAATCCTGCGCCGGCTTGCGCCGCGCGGCGAGCTGGCTTTGGGTTTGTGCCTGCGAACGCGCGACTTCCTGGCGACCTTGCTCGTGCTCGGCGCGCATCTTTTGTATTTTTTCTTGGGCAGGTTGAATCTGCGCGGATGCTGGTACGCGCAGCCCGGCTGTCAGCGGCTCGGTAGCCGGCGCACCTGTCGCGTGCTGAACTACGGGCGGGCGCACTGCCACGCGAGCGCTACCGGTGTTAGAGATGCTCTTCGTCCCGGACCCATCACTACTTGTGGAACGCGACACGGTGAAGTCATCGACAGAACATGCGGCCAGCATTACAGCGACCGAAGCCATTGTAGTGACACCTTTAATGCGCATTATGGAGCCTCCGAGTATTGTGCAATTCGGAGGCTATGAACGCGGCAAGCTGTCTATCGGGGTTGGTGCGTTGGAAATTAATCGCGCAACGCGATCACCGCATCTAGGCCGATCGCTCCCTCACCTTTATCACGCACGACGAACGGATTGATATCAATGCCAGCGATCCAGTCGCGGTTGGCCACCGCGAATTCCGACAACTTCGCGAGTGCCTCCGCTAACGCATCCACGTCGGCCGGCGCGCGTCCACGCACACCGTCAAGCAATGCAAAACCACGTGTCTCGCGGATCATACGGTGCGCCTGTGCCGTGTCGATAGGTGCGATTCGAAATGCAACATCTTCGAAAATTTCAGTGAAGACACCGCCGAGCCCAAACATAACTGCAGGTCCAAACGCATCGTCCATAACTATGCCAAGGATAGTTTCGACCCCGCCACCAATCATCGGCGCAACCAAGGCGCCATCGATTCGTGCATCACCATCCGCAGCGCGTCCGGCCGTAACTACTGAATCGAATGCGTCTCGCACATCTGCCGCGTTGTTTAAGCCAAGTTTGACGCCACCAATATCACTCTTGTGGACAATGTCAGGACTCAACAATTTTACTACTACAGGCCCACCCGCTCGCGCGTGTGCAGCAACCGCTTCTTCGGCGTTGGTGACAGCCCAGGCAGGTGCCATAGGCACGCCGGCGGCGCTCAGAATGCGCGCGGCGGCATGCTCATTTAGAGGCCCAGGCTGCTGCAACTCCACGCTCGCTTGCATGCTGACCCGCGCAGTGCTCGCGGGCGCATCAAAACTGCGCCGGAACTGATCCAGTACAGACACTGCTTTCACGCCGGTGCGTAAGTCTTCCACTATCAGGTAACCATGCTCACGCAACAGGACCGCGTCTTCTGGCCGATAAAGCCCTGTCAACACCACCAAGGCCCGCGGCGAGCGTTGCCGAAACTCGATCAACATAACTTTCAGCATGGCCCAGATACGCGGGTTCGTTCCCGCGTAGGTCAAAAACACCAACACCGCATCACAGCTACCTTCATCA
>Ga0055584_100000281_pt1 | contig 48512 bp, 43 predicted proteins | sample OSDHelmetaG_FD_58716 | JGI IMG/M metagenome (GOLD analysis project Ga0055584, IMG submission 58716) | Pelagic marine sediment microbial communities from the LTER site Helgoland, North Sea, for post-phytoplankton bloom and carbon turnover... | ecosystem: Environmental > Aquatic > Marine >... | reverse complement strand
GCCGGTTACCAGGGGTAACCGGCTTCATCTAAACCGTCAACGTATTTTAGGACGAGACACAGGCGCAGACTAGACCCAGCTCTTGCGGATCAGCGCATCGGGAATATTGTGTTTAATCTTCTCGTGTAGCTGTGGCAGCTTGGACCAGTGCAGTCCGCCCTTATAGTGATGTGCGGTATGGTAGCCGAGATTGCCGGTGAACAGGTTGTACCAGCGGTTCAGATTATTGAAGGAGGCTTCGAATTCGTTCTCGGTGTTCAGGCCCGCGTGGTGTTCGTAGGTAGCCCAGGCCGTCAGGAACAGGCCCATTATCATGGGCAGCACAAACAGGAATATGCCTGGCACAGGCTTGTAGGCGATCAGGCCTGCGAGGATGGCGAAAGTAATGAGCGAGTAGAGGATGAAGTTGCGTTGATCCCGTGGATGCTCCTTGCCCACCTGATAGCCGCGGTAATAGGCTGTCGCCGTGATCTTCAAGCTGTATTCCAGCTCGCCCATCTGGCTGCCGTCCGGCCGCGTCCAGCGACTCTCGTCCCTGTCCTGATCCAGGAAGTTATTGTGATGCCCGTGCACATGATGCAGCACCCATAGATTCGTCGTTACACCGGTATGCAGTGCGTAGAAGAATTCCAGAATGCGATTCGGAATCACGTACTTAAACGTGGGTGCGTGCTGATGGTGGTGGTTCCAGGCGCAGATCTGCGACTTTGGAATAATCATGAGGTAGAAATACAGGCCCAGCAGATAGGGATTGCTGACCGTGAAGTAGAGAGCAAAATCCACTGCGCTTAGTAAGAGTATGAAGAATACCGGCCAGCGGTCTGCTGTATGTTTAAACACTGCTAAAACGACTTTCTGCTTAGTTATTTTTTTGAGCTGCCTAAGGTGAGACGGAGGTTAGCACATTCTGGAGAGGGATTGCAGCAGCAAGATCAACTCAGCAGGCCGGCGCTGAGATACAGGGGTGGCAGCCACATCAGACAGCAGAGCAGTGCCGAGCTCGTTAGCATGAGCAGCAGGCTGCTGGACACCAGATGGGTGGCGAAGACCCGTGGCCTGAAGAGGTAGAGCTCACTCAGCAGGGCGCAGATGGCAAGCATGCTGCGCTTAAACTCCAGCCAGCGCTCATAAATCATATAAGCTGTTGTTTTTAAATAACAAACTAGGAAGAACACGGCAAATTCTGCCCCAGCAACATCGGCCAGTAATACGACCTCCATGGCAAACGGCGCGACGGCGAGTATGATCATAACGAAGAAAATCTTCTTCAAAAGCGCGCGATCTAGCTTCATGGGCGTCGTTCCTATTCGTATCTGAGTGCGTCGATGGGGTCGAGATTGGCCGCCTTGGCAGCCGGCAATATGCCGAAAAGTACGCCCACGAAGCCGGAGAAACCGAGGGCGAGAGCGATCGACCACAGTGGGATACTCGCCGGTGGAAACGAAGGGATGCTACTGGAGATGAGCGTGCCCAGGCCATAGCCCAGTGCCAGACCAATCATACCGCCCAGCAGCGATAGCAGCAGGGCCTCGATCAGAAACTGCATGAGGATATGGTGGCGTTTAGCGCCGATCGCCTTGCAGATGCCGATCTCCCGAGTCCGCTCGGTTACCGAGACCAGCATGATGTTCATGATGCCGATGCCGCCGACTAGTAGAGAGATGCTGACGATGCCGCCGATCACGATGGTTACCATGTTGATAACCGTATCGAACGTCTCCATCAGCTGCTCGGCGGTCTGGATCTGAAAATCGTCGTCTTCCTCGCTATTCAGATCGTGTGCGTTGCGCAGCAGCGTCGTGAGTTGCGACACGACATCCTCGACCACCGCCGCTTCGCTCAGGCTCAGCTGTATCTGAATATCCGTGCGCGCTTGATTCCCCTGCAGGCTGCGCATGGTGCTGTAGGGCACCAGCACGATATCGTCCTGGCTCTGCCCCATGATCTCGCCCTTGGGCTCCATCAGGCCGACGATCTTGAACCACTCGCCGCCGATGTCCACGTACTCGTTCACCGGGTTGTCCGGCAGGCTGAGATTCTCCCGCACCTTGTCGCCAATCACGGCGATGCGGCGGCGCGTCAGGTTATCACTCTGTGCGATGAAACGACCGACGGACATATAGGCCTGGGACACGTCCTGAAACGCATAGGTGGTGCCCATGATTCGGCTAAAAGCAGTCTGCGAGCCATATTTTATCTGCGATGAACGGTTCGCATAGAGAATGGGCGTGATCGAGGCGATGCCCTCGCCGCGCAGCTCGATAAGCTCCATATCCTCCGGCGTGAGCCGGGCGCGTATGCCCTTCATCTGGTCTTCGAAGGGCGTGTAGGACTGAATCGTGAGGCTGTTCGAGCCGAGAGAGGCGAAGGTGTCGCCGATAAAGGAGCTCATGCCCTGTGTAACCGAGACCACGGCGATGACGCTGGCCACACCGATGACGATGCCGAGCGTAGTCAGAAAGCTACGCAGGCCATGGGCATAGATAGAGGCCAGAGCCGAGCGCGAACTTTCTATCAGCGCGAAGAACATCAGCTGGTAACCGCGGCAGATTTGCTGGTGCTGTCGTTGAATATCTTGCCGTCCTTCATCTCGACTACACGGTGGCAGTGCTGCGCGATCTCGTCTTCGTGGGTAACCACGATTAGCGTATGGCCCTCCGCGTGCAACTCATCGAACAGCTGCATGATCTCCACCGTTGTCTGCGAATCGAGATTACCCGTCGGCTCGTCCGCGAGCAGAATAGAAGGGTGAGTGACGAGTGCGCGCGCGATGGCGACCCGCTGCCGCTGACCGCCTGACAATTGATTCGGCAGATGATCGGTGCGATCGGCAAGGCCCACGCGCTCAAGTGCTTCCATCGCCATCTCCTTGCGCCGTCGATGGCTGATGCCGCGATAGACTAGCGGCTGCATGACATTGCCCAGTGCCGTAGCGCGGGGTAGAAGATTGAAGCTCTGGAAGATAAAACCGATCTCGAGATTGCGTATCTCGGACAGTTCATTCGGGTCCAGGTTCTCTACGTTCTTGCCATTCAGATGGTATTGGCCATCGCTGGGCTTATCGAGGCAACCCAGAATATTCAACATGGTCGACTTGCCGGAACCGGAGGAGCCGATGAAGGCGAGGTAGTCGTTCTTGCTGACTTCGATATCGATGCCGTCCAGTGCCTTCACGGTCTGGTTGCCCATCGCGTAGTACTTGGTAATGCCATTGAGCTCGATGAGTGCCATAGATGCCTTGTTTGCTGAAAGCTTTGAGACCGATTGCCGCTACTGCAGCTCCACGCGCGTGGCATCGATTCTGTCTCCCTCCAACAGGTGTCGGAGTTCCTGATCGGGGCCGACGACTATTTCGATGTCGTCATCGATGCTGCTCGTCAGTTCCTGGTATTCGTCGTCGGAGATGCCGACATCGATCTTCGTCTTCCTCGCGTAGCCCGCGTCGTTGACGAAGATAAAGTATTCGCTGCGCAGTGCCGAGCGATCCTCTTCGAAGATGAGCGCCTGTATCGGCACCGCCAGCACTTCCTGGTCCTGTCGCGTATAGATCTCGGCGCGGCAGGACATGCCGGGGCGCAGCACGACATCGCCCGGGTCGGTGATATCGATCTTCACGGTGAAACTCAGCCCCTGTCTGCCGGGTGCAATCTTCGCGGTGTTCGCGATGTAGCGCACAATGCCCTGCATGGGTTGGTCTGGGTAGGCGATCGCTACAATCTCGGCGCGCTGGCCGATCGCAATATTGGCGACATCGGCCTCATCGACCAGCACCTCGGTGTAGATGCTGGCGGGGTTGGCGATAGTCATCAGCGAGGAGCCGGGGATGTTGGTCGAGCTGGCGATCGCCGTCTCGCCGACCTTGATGTCGAGGCTGGTAATGACGCCATCGATGGGCGAGACGATCTTGGTCTTGCTGAGATTGTCATTCACCTGGTCTAGCTGTGCCTGCGCCTGTGCCAGGCGTTCGCGTGCCGATTTTAGATCGATGCGCGCGAGATCTAACTGATTCTTGATGGAGTCGAATTCGTCGTCGCCGATCATCTTGCGCTCGTGCAGGCTCTTGCTGCGCTCGAACTGCCTCGTCAGGTTCTCGATGCGCACTTCCTGTCGCTCTATGTCGATGGAGGTCAGGCGCTCGGCGGCTTCGGATTGCTCCAGCCCGGCGAGGAAGTTGGTGTCGTCTACCTGCAGGAGTAATTGCCCGGTGCTGACGCTGTCGCCTTCTTCGATGAACAGGTTCGAGACTTTGCCAATCACCTCGGAGCTCAGCATGACCTCTTCCTCGTGGGCGAGAAATCCGGAGGCCAGGATAGAGGGGCTGATGACGCGCTGCGAGAGAGTGGAGACATTTACCTCCTTCGCATCGGTGCCGAATACAGATCGATTGATGAAGGGTAGGGCGATGACAGCGCCTGCCAGCAACAAGACCAATAGCAATTTCTTCGCATTCATTACGTCAATCCATTTCCCTGAACTAGTTGTCGCGTATCCTGCTGAAATAGTTCAGACAGGTTCCTGGCCGAATGGTTCACTAGGTATAACGACTCGCGTTCCTTAAAATTACTGGAGAATCCTTCGAAACTAGCATATTTGAGATTAAGTGAAGGCGAAATACGTCCAAACCCCTGCGATTAGGAGATAAGGCGCAAGAACTATCGCCATGGCTTTCCCCATGCCGCAGTCAGTCCATTGCCGATAAGCCAGCACGGTGAGCACCAGACTCCAAAACATGGTCAGGTTGAGCGTGTTGAAGAGCGCACTCAGGGAGTCGTTGCTGGACTGCATGCCCAGATTCGTAAAGCTGAGTGGGTCCAGCGTATAGGCGCTGAGTTGCCCGTTGGGGCTCAGTAGAATATTGGCGATCATACCGACGATGGAAAGCAGATAGGGCAGGCCGGCCCAAAGCACCAGTGAGAACCAGTCGCCAAACTTCTGGCCGCTACCACTCAGCGCCGAGCTCAGGCTGAGATAGCCCGCCTGCAAGACATACATGACCATCAGTCCGAGTCCGGCGCCGAGAATGCCGAACATCGCAAACGTCGTCTGTGGCATCGACGTCATCTGTTCCCGCGCCTGTTCCAGCTCATCGTTGTCCAGATTCGCTCCCGCCAGCACATCGTCGACATACCATTCGAAATCGACGATGTTGAAATACCAGAACATCACCGCCATGGTGCTGAGCAGAACTAGGGCGAGGGGGAATAGCTTAGTGGGGCGCTGTCTTATAGTAGCGAAGGCTTCGCTAGGAGATACGAGTACGTTGACGGCGGTATTGAGCAGGCTGGATGATTCAACCTCGGTGCTGTCGGTCATGGCAGTGTCCTTGTTCAATGGAGTGAATGGACTATGCACAGCAGCTGAAAAGTAGCCGTTGGACAGTGATGCGCTGCAGAGTGCTCAATCTTGCAGCCGATATATAAAGAGTAGAGGCAATGTAAGAAAATTCAAGGCATATCTGCGCCTATTCCACCGCCTTCGCTATGGCGCGCTCAAAGGCAGGGCGGGCCAAGTTTCTGTCGAGGTAGCTTTTTAGGTTGGTATAAGGCTCCAGCAGGCCCAGTCGATCAGCGAGAGAGATTACATAGGTCACGCCGAAATCGGCTGCGCTAAAGGTATCCCCAAGTATGAATTGCTTGTCGCCTAGCTCGTTTGTTATATGCCCGAGGTGCAGCGCCGTCTCGCGCTCACTATAGGGCGTTAGCATGGCGTGGGGCTCCTTGGAGCGCAGCAGCAACATGCTGACGAGCAGGGGGCAGAACACCGATCCTTCGGGGTAATGCAGCCATTGGGTAAATTTCGCCCATGCCTCCAGCTGATCTCGCGGCGGCGAGAAACTATTTTCCGTATCGTACTTTTCCAGCAGGTAGGTGGTGATCGCACTGGATTCTGACAGCATCAGCTCTCCATCTTCAATCACAGGCGATTTGCCGAGAGGGTGTACGGCTTTCAATTCGGGGGGTGCGAGGAATGTTTGTGGGTCTCTGTGATAGACTTTGATGTCGTAGTCGATGCCCAATTCTTCGAGCTGCCACACCGTGAAGATAGAGCGGCCTATGCGAAGATGGTGAAGTAATATCATTTCGATTCCCCTGTGCGATCCGTTGTCATAGGCTTGGATAGTCTCATGCCGTGGTGCGCAGTGTCACGCTAGCGGATAAACAGAATAAGAACATGCTTAATCCCGAATCGATCAGCTATCGCTTTCTACTCTCTAAGGCCTGGCCCATCATCCTGGCGAATGCGGCGGTGCCGCTATTGGGCTTGGTCGATACCGCCGTCATCGGCAATGTGGGTACCGTTACTGACCTCGGGGCGATAGCCTTCGGCGCGCTGATCTTCTCCTTCGTGTATTGGGGCTTCGGCTTCCTGCGCATGGGCACCACCGGCTCGGTTGCGCAGGCCTTTGGCGCGGATGACCACAGCGAGATAAGAGCCGTGCTGGGGCGTGCGTTAATTCTGGCCGTTGCGCTGGGCGTCTCCTTGATCGTGCTGCAGTGGCCTATCCGCATGGTCGCGCTGGCGCTGCTCGATGGCAGCTTTGCGGTCGAGGATGTCACGCGGCAATATTTTAATATTCGCATATGGGGTGCACCTGCCACCCTCGCCACATTCGCCTTAATGGGCGTGCTCATCGGGCTGGGCAATAGCCGGCAATTGCTAATAGTGCAGCTATTCCTCAATGGCCTGAACATCGCTCTCGATGTCACCTTTGCAGGCGTGCTCGGTTGGGGTGCCGAGGGTATCGCGCTGGGTACCATCCTCGCCGAGTGGGCCACCGTCGCCTTCGCTACCTGGCTGATTGTGCGCGAGCTGAATCAGCGCCGCGAGCCGGGCAGCGAGTTCTGGCCCCGTGCCCAATTGTTCGACGTAGCGGCGTTCAAGAAGATGCTTGCCTCGAACCGAGATATCATGATCCGCACGCTGATTCTGGTGTTCTCCTTCGCCTTCTTCATCAATCAGAGCGCACAGTTCGGCGACGTCGTGCTCGCGGCGAACCATATTCTGCTGCAGCTGATCTCCTTCGCCGCATTCTTTCTGGATGGCTATGCCTTCGTCGTGGAGTCGCTGGTGGGTTCATCGAAGGGAGCGCGGCGTCTGGACGCATTCGATATAGCGGTGAAGCGCTCCAGCATACTCGCCCTCATCACGGCGGCTCTACTCGCCGGGCTGCTGCTCGCCTTCGGCGATCTCGCGGTAGCCACGCTTACGGATATCGAGCTAGTGCAGGATGCGGCGCTTAGCTCGCTGTTTCTTGCGGCCATCTATATCTTCTTCTCCTTCGCCGCCTTCCAACTCGATGGCATCTTCATCGGCGCCTCGTACACGGCGCAGATGCGCAATGCCGCGGTACTCTCGATCTGTGTCTTCCTGCTGGCCTGGTGGCTGCTGATGGGTAGATTCGGTGTGAATGGGCTGTGGTGGGCGATGATTATCTATGTGGCGGCGCGCGCGAATGCGCTGCTGTTGTACTTCCCAGCCCTGCGCAGGTCTATCGAAGCCTAGTGCAGGAATTTGTCGTGATCATCTGGCAGCATGTGGGGGTCGAGATGTAGCTTGTGCAGTCGGGCGCCGAGTAGCTCGACGGTTCCCTGTGAGCGGGCCTCGCCAGTAGAGGTGAATTCGAAACCGTAGCGCCTGCGAATTCTGAGCGAGCCCTCGTCGTCGCGCACGGGCCAGACTCCCTTTAGCACCATGGTCTGATCCAACAGCTGTAGCTGTTGTTCCTTGCAGAGTCGATAGACATGGGTCAGGGCGATGCCCTTCACTTTATCACCCTGCCACCAGAAGCTAATGAGGGCGGAGATAAGAATAGTCCATATGAGGAATGACAGGGTCACAGCAGGTTCCAATCGATGCGCGTCGGCAGGGGCCCACTCAATCTAAGCGTTGAGTGAAGGATTGACTACTCGGCTTTTGCGGCGTGCTTTGAATAACGCTCGATGTGCGGGGCAAGGATTTCCAGCGCAGTCTGATCGCAAGGCGGTAATTCGGCATCGCTCAGCGTAAGCGGCGTAACGCGGTCGCCCCAGCGGATGAGCCCGGCACCCCAGGTGAGTCCGGCGCCGAAGGTTGCAGAGAGTATGTAGTCTCCCGGCTTCACGCGGCCTTCTTCGACCGCCTCTGCGAGGGCGACCGGGATAGTACCCGCCGACGTATTGCCGTACTTGTGCACGTTTACGAAGACCTTGTCTTCGGAAATGCCGACACGCTTCGCGAGGGCATCGAGGATGCGCTTATTCGCCTGATGCGGCACGACGAGGTTGACCTCGTCCAGCTTAACGCCAGTCTCCTCGAGCACGTCCTGGCAGGCCTGCGACATCGCCTTCACGGCGCGCTTGAAGACCTCTTGCCCCTCGAAGTTCCAGCCTACGTAGAGAAACTCGTCGCTAAGCCGACTGTAGGCGGAGCCCAAGTTTGTAATCTGGATAGCATATTTTGCATCAGCCTCACAGCCGATCTTGGCCGCGAGTAGGCCCACTTCCTTATCGCTCGCCTCGATCACTACCGCGCCGCAGGCGTCGCCGAACAACACGGCGACATCGCGCCTTGCCCAGTTCATGTAGTGCGAGATAAATTCGCCGCCGATAACCAGCACTTTCTTGTGGGCGCCGGTGCGAATCAGATTCGTGCCGATATGCAGGCCATAGAGAAAGCCGGTGCAGGCCGAGTTGATATCGATCGACGCCGCGTTTCTTGCGCCGATTGCATCCTGCACCAATGAGGCCGTGTTAGGGCACAGGCTATCGTTCGTTAGGCTGCCGAGTAGAATGAGATCCAGCTCCATCGGATCCATGTCGGCAGCTGCCAGTGCATGCCTCGCCGCCACGATTGCCATATCAGAGAAATTCGCATGACAGATGCGCCGCTCACGAATTCCGGTTCTGGATTCGATCCATTCGTCGGAGGTATCTATGAAAGTGGCGAGATCGTCATTGCTGAGCACCGCAGGTGGTACGCATTTTCCCCAACCGGTAATCTCGGCGTGCTGCATGTTATTTCTCCAAGCTGTTCAGGCCGATCTCGTCCTCTTGCGCGAAGAAGGTCGAATCGCTGTGAAATAGAATCGGCTAAACCCTGTCTTGTTATACTGCACGCCGGAAATTAATCTTTAGGCGCCGCGAATTAGTGAATGTATTCGCAAGCTTGGCGTGTCACAGTTGCTTGAAGCATACTGCATTTCGGCAGGCCATGATAGCTCTCGGCCCAATGAGGGGGCTGTATTCCGTGATGTAGCGCCGATTTTTTAATGAAGTCGATATCCGAGGAGGATTCCTTGCGTCCACTAGTCAGAACCCTAACCATAGTGCTTAGCTTGCTCCCCGGGAGCGTGTTTGCCGACTTCGATCACCGCGACTGGGACGAGTTGCTGGGCAGACACGTGGCCGTGCTCGATGGCGGCGTAGCCACCAAGCTCGACTACGCCGGCATGGGGGCTGATCGCGCACAGCTTAAGGGCTATCTCGGGAAGCTCGCTGCCGCATCTCGCGCTAGCTTCGACGGCTGGACTACTGCCGCGCAGCTCGCCTTCCTGATCAACGCCTACAACGCCTGGACCGTCGACCTGATCCTGGAAGACTATCCCGATATTGATTCCATTCGAGACATCGGCTTCCTGTTTTCCTCGGCCTGGAATCAGGATGTCGCGACACTGTTCGGCGAGCCACGTACTTTGGATGAGATCGAGCACGAGATGATCCGCAGTTGGGACCGCTACCGCGAGCCGCGCATACACTTCGCCGTCAACTGCGCCGCCATCGGCTGCCCCGCGCTGCGCGCAGAGGCCTATACCGGCGATAAGCTGGAGATGCAGTTGGACGATGCCACGCGAAGATTCCTGTCCGATCGCAGCCGTAACTACTTCGAGAACGATCGTCTCTATATCTCGAGCATCTTCGATTGGTACGAGGAAGACTTCGAGAAGGGCTGGGGCGGAGTGGAGTCCGTTGCCGAGTTTCTATCGAGATACCCTGACGAGTTGGGACTGGATGCCGACACGGCTGCACGGCTAGGCCGAGGCGATATACGACTTCGCCACTTAAGCTACGACTGGGGCCTTAACGATATGCGCGATTGAGGGGCGGGGTGACAGCCCCAGCGATTGTGCTAAACTCTATGGCGGAAGAGTATCATCCCCGGTGGGGTGCCCGGACTTCAAACCCGGTGAAGTCTGTTAAATACAGGCTTGGTGGGTTCGACTCCTGCCTCTTCCGCAACTACCTACCAGTAAACTCCAATACCGCCAGTGCATCGATAGTCTTTGCTTGCTCTCAAACGATTGCAACCGACGAAGTTGTTAGGATGTACGCAACTCGCTATCCACACCCACATGCTGAGGTACTGCCCTAGCCTCTCTATGGTTTGCGGGCAGTAGCTATTGTCTATCTGATAGGCTTTGAACGAATTTAGAGTTTGTAAGTCTTAGTACTATTTCCTATTCCATTGATGCGGTTTCTGTTCAAGAGGGCGGACTCAACAAGGCGGTCGCATTGTGGGGCTCGATTCTTCTCGTGGCTAACTGACGGGCTAATACCAAGTTTTCGATCTACTCTATGGAGTAACTAGAATCTTGCATTATGTGGTACTAAGTACTATAGTTTTGCGCAAAAGGGCCCTAATGAGAGTTTTTAAGAACAAGCCGTTCGATCGCTGGGCTAAGAATGGAGGGCTGACGGATTCCCGGTTGTTGGAGGCCGTCGATGAGATCGAACAGGGCCTGGTCGACGCCGATCTAGGGGGCAATGTTGTTAAGAAGCGCGTGGCCTTCGGTAGTAGAGGCAAGAGCGGCGGTTTAAGAACCTTGCTTGCTTTCAGGAAGGGGGATAAGGCGTTCTTTATCTATGGCTTTGCCAAGAATGTGCGTGCCACTATTAAGCCAGATGAGCTCAAGGGACTGAAGCAATTGGCGAAGGCGTATTTTGGACTCGACGCTGGAGCGTTGTCGAAGGCGCTGACTAGCGGAGCACTCATTGAGGTTGAGCGGCGCTAGTAGCCAGACAGGTATTCGGAGTAGGAGCGGTGATGAGTAAATCAATATTAGAAGTAGTGCATGAGAGTGCGAAAGACTTGCAGGATGCGGGCGTCATCAAGCCCGTAACAATGCGAGAATTCGATGCGCTTTGTCTGCCGCCAATTAAACAGATGACAGCGGCCCAGATAAAGGCATTGCGCCTGAGATTTAAGACAAGCCAGGGTGTATTCGCGCAGTATCTGAATACCAGCAAGGATACTGTGCAAGCGTGGGAGCAGGGCAAGAAGAAGCCGAGCGGGCCATCTTTGAAGTTGATTAATCTGGTGGCTGACAAGGGCCTGGAAGTGCTTACGTAGCAGGCATCGCTTTGGGAGTATCGGACTCCTATAATTTGTTAAATAGTCGATTAAAAGCTGAGGTGCGCACTCGATTTAGTTGGGAAGTAGAGAGCTTCAAGGTGTCCTTTTGCTTTCAGCCAATCAACTCTGGCTGGAGGGGGTCTGTAGTTTGTCCGGCGCTGATCGGAATCTTGGGGTTTATCTCTCTGGCAATCTCAGTGGTCTTCTGGGCTCCGCTAAGGCATTGAAAGATAAGGGTTAACTGCCCCGCATGGAGAGCTTTGGAGGTGTTGAGCCAGTAGTGATTTTATTAGCTCATGAATTCTGCTAGAATCATTTCATGTATTTATCGTGTATTTTATAACTATATGATATATATAAGATATATATAAATTATATGATTTAATAATGTCGTATCTATGTAGTATATAAATGTCGTATTTTTGTAGGAGAGGACAATGGCTGTAGGCACTAAGTTGGAGAGCAGGATGCAGTACCGCATCAAGCGTGCTGCCGGCAGTGTTTTTCTGCGTGCAGATTTCCTAGACCTGAGCGGCTACGATCAAGTCGGCCGGGCCTTGGCAGGCTTGGTGCGTAAGGGGATGTTGATTAAATTGGGCTACGGTTTATACGCTCGTGCCCGAGTGTCTACCCTGACGGGCAAGTGTGTGCCTGAGAAAAGCCTGCCAAGCCTCGCCAGTGAAGCCATGCGTAAGCTGGGTGTGAAGGTGGCGCCAGCCTCGGTGGAGAAAGGCTATAACGAGGGCAATTCTACTCAGGTCCCCACCGGTAGGCTTGTCGCGGTAAAGAGTCGAATTTCGAGAAAGATTGGCTACGACGGGAAATACATAAGCTATGAAAGAGCCGCCTAGCGCGGAAGTAATCGAAGAGGCGGCGATAGAACTTGCCGTGCACCCAGCATTTGTAGAGAAGGATTGGTACGCGGTGCAGGTACTGAAGGCAGTCGTCGGGCACGGGGGCAAAAACGAGCCAGCGATATTCTCCGGAGGCACGAGTCTGTCTAAAGGACATGCTCTGATTCAGCGATTCTCCGAAGACCTCGATTTTATCGTCGATAGTACCAATATACGGAATCGTGCGGATCGTCGTGAGTTTCGTCAGAGCATAATTGGCGAGATCGATGCGATTGAGGGCTTTTCGGTAGTGGGCGACTCAATAGAAGTTCGCGACAACAGCAAATTCTTTAGCTTCCGCATCAGCTATCCACAGCACCATGCGGGCCACCAATCGCTGAGACCCTATCTAAAGTTGGAGCTAAGTTTTCGCGGCCTGTCTCTGGCAGCAACCGAGCGTCCGATTCGCTCATTTATCGCCGAGTTAAAAAAAAATGAGGCCGACACCAGTATTCGCTGTGTTAAGCCCGTTGAAACCGCCGCAGACAAATTCAATGCTCTCGTCTGGCGCATTAAGATTAAAGATCGCGAAAGAGAGGAAGGTAGTAAGTGGAACGAGCCTCAGATAATGCGTCATCTGCATGATCTGTGTGCGCTGGAGCAGAAGGTACTTGCTAGTGTTGAATTTGCAGATTTGGTGCGGCAGAAGTTTCCAGCAGATGCGAAGCGGGGCGGACTGGATGAGCACTGCACTCTACAGAAGGCAGCTGCCGAGATGATAGAAAAGTTAGAAACCGAATCGCTCTATCGAGAAGAATACAGCAAATTCGTGGATGCGATGTCTTACGCGGTGGAGAGTGAGAAGATAGACTTCGATACCGCGCTGCATTCGTTAAAGCGAATAGGGGGAGTATTGGAGTAGGCAGGCTGCACTACTCCATTACACTTTTCCGATACAAAAAACTTTCTATTGAAATTGACTATTCGTCCGCAGCAACCTCACCCTGCGTACCCAGCGGCGTGCCGTCGCCGTTCATGCCCATAGACTCGTAGCGGCGCCAGCCGGCTAATATGCCAACCAGACCGTGGTTGCCCTCGTGGCAGGCGTATTCGTAGACGGGGTCGGGGGATTCCTGCAGCGGGAATTTCGCGGACCAGGGTATATCCCAGGACAGCGGGTCTTCGACCGTGAAGTCATACTCCAGCATCTCGTCGTTGATGCGGGTGATGTGTTCGGTGACGATCGCCTGATCGGAGATGCCTTCTTCGTTGTAGTCGTGGTAGAAGTCTTTCGTCACGATGACCAGCGTCTCGCCTTCCCAGTGGGCGACGGAGTTGCCTTCCCATAACATTTGTTTGGTCTCTCGCGAATCTGCGATGGGGATGATGCGGGCCGAGTGCACCATCTCGTTCAGTATCATGATGTGATCTTCGGTTTGCACGAGCTGCATATTGTTGTTGTAGCCGCCGGGGATGATGGGCGGGCCAGCGACGAAGCCAGTCAGGCATCTATCGACCGTGGTGCGACCCTCGGGTCCGGCACTCTCAAATAGCATCTGCTGGCGCGCCGCGCGACGCTCTCGCCCAGTCTCGTTCAATTCGGGGCGGCGGCCGTTAGGCGGGTCGTAGATCAGCGAGGTGCGGTAGTCGCCTAGCGCGTTAGTGCCGCGCTCGTACCAGAAATTATTGTAGGAGATCACGCCCGGTGGGTAACCCGCGCCACCTACCGAGTCGATGATCAGGTCGCGGTTCTGCCGTCTCAGCTCGAACTGTTCCCACTCGGCCACCTCTTCTTCCGTGAGCGTGGCCTTGTCGGCTAGCTCCGGTGGGCGATTTAGTGGCGTGAGTGTGCGAAAGGTGTAAGTGCCCTGCAGGTCTGGGTGGCCATGCTCGGTGAGGGGCGTGTCAGCATCCTGCGCGAGTAGTGTGGGAGCGGCCAGAACAAGGCCTAGGCCCAGGCTGAGGGTAGCGGGAAATCGTTTGATCATCGTGTTCTCCAGATCGAAGTCTCATTGACGTTGGAACCGTGATAACTCGATTTCAAACTACCGCTACGAGCGGCAAACTTCAAGGGAATTCAGGCCTATCTAGTCTGTTTCCCTGTCTCTGGAGCACTTCGTATGGCGGTCGCTACTCGTCGTGATTGCGGTAGCTGCCCGCCACGTCGCTGACGTTGACCGAGCCAGAGCCTGACTCGCCAATTTCCACGTCGCCCGCGACGTCGCGTATGCTGATGCCGCCCGAGCCGTCATCCTGGATATTGACGTGGCTCTCGATGTTTGTAATGTCTATGTCGCCGGAACCGTCATCGTGGATCAGCACCTCGTAGCTATTGCGTACGGTGATCGGGCCGGAGCCATCGCTGATCGTTACTCTGCCTTGGACATCAGTCACGCTGATGGCGCCAGAGCCGTCGTCGATAGTGACGTTGCCGGCGATGTTCCGTAAGCGTATGGGGCCAGAACCGTCATCGATGGTTAGGTCTGTGATGCCGTCGACTTCGATGCTGCCGCTGCCATCCTCGAGTTGCAGGAGTAGCTGATTGGGCATGGTCACCTCGATGTCGATCCGCGAATTTCCGAAGTTCAGCCAGGAGAGGAAGCCCCGGCGTCTGTTCAATTCGGTGCGCACCATGAGTTCCGAGCCCTGCACGCGGTGATTCAGGTCCAGCTCATCGAGGCGGCGACTGGAGCTGGCGCAGGCTCTGGCGTCGATTCTGACTTCGCTGCTAGTGGCATCGCCATTGACAATGAGGCTGCCCGAACCGATATCCATGCGCAGGTTCTCTAGCGCCGCAGCATCTACCGTAAAGTCGTAGTCCTTCGAGTAGGCGCAGCCTTGCGCGAAGCTCAGGCTAGGCGCCGTGAGGCAGATGGCTAACAGTACGAGTTTTCTCATGGTGTTCTCCTGATCGAATTTCGGTTCGCTGCGCCTGCAGCGCGCTACTATTATAAGATGCGCGTGGCGAGGCTTTTGGATGCACTGCGCTAATGTGCGGCAACGGGCAGGCGGGCGCTGTGATCTCTCTCTTCTATGGGCCAGTGCAACGCGGCGGCGAGTAGGCCGAGGGCGATACCCGCCAGCCAGATGCCATCGTAGTTGCCGTATCTTTCATACAGGAAGCCGCCGAGCCAGACACCACTAGCGCTACCGAGTTGATGGCTGAAGAACACGATGCCATACAGGAAGGTCATGTAGCGGGTGCCGAAGAACAGGGCGACGAGGCCAGAGGTCGGTGGAACCGTGGCGAGCCATAAAAAGCCCATGATGGCGCTGAATAGCAAAATGCTGGCGAGGGTGACCGGCAGCAATAGAAACCCCGTAATCGCGACGACTCTGCCCAGGTAGATGTAGGCGAGGATCTTGCGCATCGACCTGTTGCCGCTCAGCTTGCCGGAGTAGTAGGCGCCGAAGACGTTGCAGAGGCCGATGAGGCTGATGCTCCACGCCCCCACCTGCGCCGAGAAGCCAAGGTCGACGACGTAGCCCGGCATGTGCACCGTAATGAAGGCGACGTGGAACCCACAGACGAAGAAGCCAAGTAATAGAAGCAAATAGGCGCGCACCTTCAATGCGCCGCCGGCAATGGCGAGCAGACTAACCGGTAGCACGCCGGCCGCCTTCGCCTCGGATGCGGCGCTCGCCTGTGCCAGTGGAATGGCGAGCAGCGCCATCATGAAGGCCGAAGCGCTCAGAAATTGTAAGGCCTGGAACCAGCCCACCGAGTCCACCACCACCTGTATGATCGGCACGACGAGAAACTGGCCGAAGCTGCCCGCCGCCGTACCCACACCCAGCGCCCAGGCGCGCTTGTGCTCCGGTACCGCCTTCACCAGGCTGGGCAAGACGATGCCAAACGACGTGCCAGCGACCCCGGCGCCGACTAGCAGGCCGGCCGTCGAGTTGATGGCAAGTGCCGAGCTCGAGTAGGCCATGCCCGCCATGCCGAGCGCGTAGAGTGCTACGCCGCCGAGCAAGACCTTCAGGTTGCCGAAGCGATCGGCCAGGCCGCCGGCGATGACGGCGCAGATTCCCCACGCGAGATTCTGAATCGCCAATGCCATCGCCAGCACATCCCGTCCCCAGCCGCGCGCCTCGGACATCGGCTGCATGAACAGGCCGAAGCCGGCGCGGTAGCCGAAGGACAGCATTAACAGCAGGCAGCCGCAGATGACGAGAGGCAGGTAGGCGCGCGTAGAACTGTTCATGAACGAATCGCTTTCGTTGGAGGATGCTCGCTGTAGCGCATCCGCGCCGATCAGTGAGGCTTGTGGGAACAAGCTAGGCGATCGATTCTACAAAACTTGTTCGGTTTTGTCCCACTAAGCTAAGCCGAGTCGCAGAAAGCGGCATTTCCATCTTCTGCTAACGCGTATTCCTTGCTATGGTTGCGGCTTCGATTTTTTCTTGAGAAGGTTATAGTTTCATGGTGAACATACTATTCATCGATCACGGCGGTGATGAGTACCCGGTCGAAGTCATGCCAGGCCGGTCGCTGATGCAGGCGGCAGTCTCCAACGGCGTGCCCGGCATCGATGCCGACTGCGGCGGGTCCTGCTCCTGCGCTACCTGTCACGTCTATGTCGACGAGAAGTGGTTGGCGAAGGTGGGCGAGGTGAATCCAACGGAAGATGCGATGCTCAGCCTTAGCACCGATCGCAAAGACAATTCGCGGCTATCCTGTCAGATACAGGTGACCGAGGAGTTGGAAGGGCTGGTCGTTACTACGCCGGAGTTTCAATTCTAGAGAATTAAGTCAGTACATAACACGCGCTGATAGATGTCCTGTTTGTAATAGTAGGGGGGGGACGGCAGTATGAGCGAAGTTTCTAGTGGCGTTCAGCCGCGAAAAAGTAAGTGGAGCATGGTGGACAAGGATGCCTATGCCATGCCCATTGACGAGATCGATCTGTCCCATCCGGGAATCTGGCAGGCGAATCAGTATCTGCCCTTCATGGAACGCCTGCGTAAAGAAGAGCCGGTGCACTACTGTGCCAACTCGGCAGTCGGGCCCTATTGGTCGATCATGAAGTACAACGATATTCTGGAGGTGGACACCTCCCCGCATATCTATTCCTCCGAGCCGACCATTGGCATCGTCGACACTTTTGAGGAATACACGCTTCCCGCCTTTATCTCCATGGATCCGCCGAAGCACGACGAGCAGCGGCGTGTCGTGCAGGGCGTGGTGGCCCCGGCGAACCTGAAGAACCTGGAGGGTCTGATTCGTCAGCGCGTGTGCGCGATACTCGATAGCCTGCCGATTGGAGAGGAGTTCGACTGGGTTGAACGCGTCTCTATCGAACTGACGACGCAGATGCTGGCCACGCTGTTTGATTTTCCCTTCGAGGACAGGCGCAAGTTGACGTTCTGGTCCGATGCGGCGACCGCGATCCCCGGCGGCGGCGTGGTGGACAATCAGATGCAGCGCTGGGAAGCGCTGCAGGAATGCTTCGCCTACTTCACGCGTCTGTGGAACGAGCGGGTGAATACGCAGGGCGGCAATGATCTTATCTCTATGCTGGCCCACGGCGAGGCCACTCGCAATATGCCGCAGGAAGAATATCTGGGCAATGTCATCCTGCTAATAGTAGGCGGCAATGACACGACGCGTAATTCCATCACCGGAGGCGTGCTGGCACTGAATGAGAATCCAGCCGAGTACGACAAGCTGCGCAGCGATCACGGTCTCATTCGCAACATGGTCTCTGAGATTATTCGCTGGCAGACGCCACTGGCGCATATGCGGCGCACGGCGCTTGTCGACACCGAACTCGGCGGCAAGACCATCAAGGCCGGCGATAAAGTCGTCATGTGGTATGCCTCGGGCAATCGCGACGAAGAAGTCATAGACCGCGCGAACGAATTCCTGATCGATCGACCGAATGCACGGCAACATCTCTCCTTCGGCTTCGGTGTGCACCGCTGCATGGGTAACAGGCTAGCCGAGATGCAGCTCGGCATAGTCTGGGAAGAGATCATGAAGCGCTTCGACAAGGTGGAAGTGGTGGGTGAGCCGGAGCGCGTGTACTCGAGTTTCGTGAAGGGCTATACGCGCCTTCCAGTTATCTTGCACGCGCTGGACTAGTCGGGCTCTACCAGATAGAACAGGCAGTCCTTGCGCGCAATCTCCGGATTGTCCGTCACCATGAAGAGCTTAATCTGTTTGCGCGGGTACAGCGCCTTGTCACGCAGCTCGAAGTAGTCGTCGATGCGTTCTCGGCCCTGAATGTCTTTCACGGTGAGCAGTTCGCTCAACTCTCCCGACGCGAAGCCAAGCTGATTCGAGGAGTCGACGAAGCCGGAATTAAAGCGTTCCACACTGGGCAGTAGCGTCACGCCGTCCTCGAGCAGGGCGTGATCGCCATAGACGATCTCCTTTCCCCCGATTAACTCCAGACGCATCGGATTGTGGTAAACCTCCAGCGTCATATCGCCGTGCTGCTCCGACAACACGTCACTATTAGTAAAGTAGCGGGCGAGACCCTCGATAGCCATGCGGTTCGATTCCAGGTCCAGCGCGCCGCCGCACTCTATCGTCACGATCGGCATCTGCGCATCGCTGAGCTCCATGAGGGCGCCGAGTCTGATGTCAGTCACGATCATGCGATGGGTGAAGAGCGAGACCAGCGCATCGTGGCGCGAATCGAGGAAGGTCGTTACGCCAAAGGGTGGGCTGGAGCCTGAGGTGTTATGGATATCGATAACGCATTCCGGCTGCAGTTTGAGAATGCGTTTCTTCAGTTGCCTGGCGATGAGCTCGGGTTCGCTGTCGCCGGTCGAATCCCCGAAGCAGCGATTCATGTCCTTGTGCTGCGGCAGCATGCGGTAGACGAAGCCGGGTGCCTGCTTGGCTGCATCCACATTGAGCACGAAGCAATGGATGTCGACCGCGGGCCGCAGGCCACGCTTCAGTAAGTCGTACAGGGCGAACAGCCCGGAAGGTTCATTGCCGTGCAGCAGCGTGACGGCCGCGCGTGAGCGCGAGGAATCATCGCCTTTGATATAAATCTCGGTGGGGCCGCTGAGTGCGTTGAGAAACTCGACGGCGGAGTTGCCGATGTCATCTGCTCCGGGGTTATCCCATCTTTTGATGCGTGGCTCACCTGTATCCTGCTCGACTACTTCCATTGGGCGACCGGAATATTTGCGGCGCTATTGCTCTGATACTGCTTGAACATCTCGGCGAGCGCCTCGCGTTTATGCATGTCCTTTCGTAGTTCTGCGAGCTTGCTCAGCTGCCACTGCGCGCCGGTCTGGCCGGTGGCGAGACGTTCCTCGATAATCTTGATCAGGCCCTCGTAGTCCTCGGGAACGAAGCCCATCGCGGCGAGGTTTTCCGGCACCTCGGGCAGCAGGCTCTTCAGTATATCGGGCACGCTCTTGTACTCCGGTTGATTCTGTTTCAGCGAAGGCCAGAATAACTCGGCCGCGAGCCCGCTCTGTGCCGCGCGGTAGAAATTTGCGATCGCGTAGGTGAAGGGAATGGCGGGCAGCAGTTCCTTGATGCTCGGCTGTAACAGCTTAGCCAGGCCGATCGCCAATGCCGCGTTCGCTAGCATATCTTTTATGCTAGGGCCGGCTGGGAATGAGCGCAGTTCGATCCGCAGATGTCCCGCACCCTTGGGGTCGTAGACCGGTCTGTTCCACAGCCAGATCGAACCCTGATGCAGGCGTAGCTCGTGCAGGCTAGGCGTGCCACCGCTGCGTGCTATCGCTATCGGGTCCTCGTCGGAACAGTCGGGAAGAATCGGGCGGTAGAGCAGGGCGGATTCGGCGAATAGCTCGAACGCGCTCTCGCGTATCCAGTTGTTGCCGAAGTTTACCCGTGCGGGTATCGGGTGCAGCGAGTCGCGCGGGCGACAGTCGATCGATTGCTTGAACAGCGGTATGCGCGTCTCCTGCCACAGCTTGTGGCCAAACAGCGTCGGCGAGTTCGCGGCCATTGCCACCACGAGCGGCGTCACGAGCTGCAGCGCATTGTAGTAGTCGGCGAATTCGGCGGCGGGCACGCGCAGGTGAATCTGAAAGGACGTGTTCGCCCCCTCGAGCGTCACATCGTCCATCGCGAGTTGCAGCTTCTCCTCGCCTTCGATCGCGATCGTGAAGGGGCCGCCGCGTATATCGGTGAGTTCCTTGGTGAGCGCCTCGAAGCGGGGCAGCTGCGTCATGGCATGATAGCCGGTGTCGGATTGCTCGAGCGTGGGGAGTATGCCCACGGGAACTGCTTTGCCTTCCCACTCCGTCGCTGCCGCATTGATCTTGTCGATAGCGGCCAGCGCCTCGCGCTCGGTTGCGGCGAAGCAGCCGTCCTTAATCATCACGGGGCTGAAGTTATATTCCAGATTGTAACGATTCAACTCCAGCGTAAGCTGCGGGTCGTTCAGCTTGGCGATGATCTCCTGATTGATGTGCAGGGGTCTGCCGTTGCTATCGACTATATAGAGTTCCAATTCGGCGCCGAAGGAGAGATCGCCCTCGCCGAAACCCGGCCGCGCGAGCACCATCTCCAGCGCTTTTAGATTATTCCGCAGGCGCTCGCCGAATTCCCTGAAGTCGCTGTCATCGAAATCGGTGTTTTCTATCTCTAGACCCATTTCAAAGCCCTCAAACTGAGATCTCTTGCGCTAGTCATTGCAATTGAGAGTATCAGTTTTCACTTGTTAGGGAAATTGGCGGAAAGAACCTGTGTCAACTGGCGCCGCTATTTGCCGAAGATGTTCTCTTTGTTGGTACGAACGAAGCGGCTATTGCCGTCTCTGCGCGTGAAGCCGACACTATCGAAATATTCGAGTATCTCGATACACAGGTTGCGGCCGATCTCGGAGGCATCGCGGAACTGGATGACAGAGAAGCCCTCGTCCTCGCTGCTCTCCTCAATCAGGCGCTCGGTGAAGCCGGCCAGCGTCATGATGGTCTCGGGCAGGTAATAGCGATTCTCGGCTACCTTGATGAGCGTGCCCGCCTTTGCCGATTGCCGCAGGATGCGTTCGAGCTTCATCAGGGGGATGTTCGTCATCTCCACCAGTTCTCTCGTTCGCGGAGGGACGAAGCCGTTCTTCAGCAAGATCGGGCGCACCTGCTCGAGGAAGGCTTCCTCCTCGGCACTGAGAGAGGTGGAATGGCTAGGCAGATGCAGTAGCGTGCCGGTGCGCTTGATCGCCTTCGCATCCAATAGGTCTTGCAGAATGCCGTGGAACAGTAGGTGCGAGCTGGCGAAGTTTACCGCGCGACTGAGTGCGGGCTCGCTGATGCCCTGCTGACTCGTCTGTTCCTTATGGTAGTTCGCGAGATAAGCCAGGATATTCTCGCAGTATTCGCTGTAGAACTTCGCGTGCAAAAGAACGGGAAGGTCCTGTTTCTCCAGCGTGAGTCGGTGAAACGCTATGTTCGCCTGTTCAAGATTCTCGCAGAGCGTTTCGATCGCGGCATCGTTCAGGTTTCTGCAGGATGAAAACTCCTGCAGCTTGATGCCATCGGCTTGCAGGTCCAGCAGTTGCTTTAGCGCCTCCAGCGAATCGTTTCCTAACGCCTTCAATTGGGCGAGCCGGAACTCGCCGCTGCGGCGGCGCCGTGGTACGAAGATGTCGATCACGCGGCCACCACCGAGTGTGTGTTGCGAGGCGGGATCGCGCACGATGAAGCGATCGCCATGGTGAGCGATTACCGGGTCCAGGCACTTGATCTGGTAGAGGCTCGCATCGAGCTGGCGGATATTGACGACATGGTGGGACGCGCCGATGTGAAGGTGGTACTGCGCACTGCTCTGCAATCGAAAATTCTCATCGATAAAGCTCAGTGTTGCATCGAAGCGGTGGGTCGGGACGTAGAGCCTCTCATCCATCAGCCAGTCGCCGCGCGAGACGAGTTTGTGATCGAGGCTAACATTCACCGCGGCGCGCTGACCGGCGTGCACCTCACTCAGTTCGGTCTTGTCCAGACGTGCGCCGCGCAGTTTGCACTGCTGCGCCGTGGCGCTGTGCAGCAAAGTCGCACCCGTCTTCACTGAGCCCGCACGCACGCTTCCGGTTAGCACGGTGCCGATACCCTTGGCGACGAAGCTGCGATCGATCAGGTAGCGAAAATACTGCTGCTCACCGCGGCCCAGTTTGAGCGCGCCTTCGTCTTCGAACTGGCGGTGTAAATAATCAAGTAGCGCGTCGATGCCACTCTTGTTCTCGTTAGATACAGGGAAGATTTCCGCATCTCTTAGGCTCGTTGAGGCCTGCAGCTGTCGGATGTCTTCGGTGACCTCCATGACGCGCTGCGGCTCGCAGCGGTCGGTCTTGGTGAGCGCAATGGCGCCGCGCGGCACGTCTAACAGATCCAGGATTGCGAGGTGCTCTCGAGTCTGCGGCATGATGCCGTCGTCGGCGGCGATGACCAGTAGCGCCCCATCCACGGCGCCGACGCCGGCGAGCATATTATTAATAAAGTCGATGTGGCCGGGGACGTCGACGAAGCCCAGGGTGTTGTCCGACTGCTCGCCATCGATCTCGGACTGGAAGTGGTGGTAGGCATACCCGGGGACGATTGTGAGGCCGCGGTTCTTTTCTTCGGTGAGCGAGTCGGTATCGACGCCGGTGATATTGGCGACGAGCGAGGTCTTGCCGTGATCGACATGCCCGGCGGTGGCGAAGATGAGAGAGCGAGATTTGTTCGCGAGTGCTTCAGACATGGGTTTGATGGTCAGGACAGCCGAGTGCTAGCCGGCGAATAGTGAGCGAAGCACCCAGTATAGGCTAGTCCCGCCGGGCTGTCAGGCTGCAGCGCCTAAGGCGCTGCGCTGCGGTTGAACCTGAAGATGAAGTAGAACATCAGTGCGAATATCAGTGCTGCGATGATGAATCCCGCATTGAATACACCGGATGACAGGTTGACGATGCCGTAGCCAACCGAGCCTGTCAGCAGCGCATAGTAGAAGAAAGGCATGAGGGTCTTGCGAATAACCGCGCCTTCTTTGCCTACCAATCCAACGACGGCGGAGGCCGCGACTACGTTGTGCACGCAGATGATGTTGCCAGACGCCCCGCCTACCGCCTGCAGTGCGACGATCCAGGTGGGGTCGGCCATGATGCGTTCGCCCACGCCAAACTGGAACAGGGAGAACATCATATTGCTGACGGTGTTGCTGCCCGCGACGAAGGCGCCGAGTCCGCCGATGAAGGTAGAGAAGAAGGGCCAGGCGGAGCCTGCCAGATTGGCGACGCCCTCGGCTAGCACGAGGGGCATCTGCTCATAGCCGGCCGCCCCGCCGCTGGAGTTGATGAACACTTGCACCATGGGCACGGTAAAGACGAGCGCCATCGAGGCGGGCACTAGCGTCTTCAATGATTTGTTCAGCGCGAACCTGTAGGCGGAGCCTTTTACGCCGTGCAGGAGAATCGTGATCAGCGACACTATGATGAAGATGGTGCCCGGCGACCAGAAGGGTTGGAACGAGGCGGTGATGTCGCTGCCGAAGATCTGATTCCAGGACCAGGTCGTGAGCCAGCCGGGGCCTCGCAGTACCGGTTCCAGATTAAAGTAGGGTAGGCGGGTAATCACGAGCAGGCCCGCCACGAATAGATAGGGTGACCAGGCGCGCACGATACCCATGACTGGCTTGCTCTCGTCCTCGATTTCGATCTGCATGGTGCCGGTCCAGTCTTCGTCCCAGTTCTCCTTGTCGTCGAAGACCCAGATGTCCTCGTCCTTCGGCAATAGGAAGCCTGCCTTCGCCGCGCTGACGACGATGGCGAGTCCGACCAGGCCGCCGATCAGGGAAGGGAATTCCGGTCGGAAGAAGGTGGCGACTAATAGGTAGGGGATTGTCATGGCAAACGCGGCAAACAGGGCGAACTTCCATACCTTGAAGCCCTCCGCGAAGGAACGGTTCTTGCCAAAGAAGCGTGTCATGACAGCGACTACTAATAGCGGAATAAAGGTGCCGCCGATGGCGTGTAGCAAGGCGATCTTGGTCGCGATGAAGGCGAGAAAGTCTTCCCACTCGGCGTAGCCAAGCTGTGCCGCGTAGGCTGCCATCTGCGGGTCGGCGGATAGGCCCGTGTTAACACCCACCATAATGGGAGTGCCCATGGCGCCGAATGAGACCGGCGTGCTCTGTATGATCATGCCTGCCACCACGGCGGCCATCGCCGGGAATCCGAGGCCCACCATCAGCGGCACGGCGACGGCGGCTGGCGTGCCGAATCCGGCCGAGCCCTCGATGAAGGAGCCGAATAACCAGGCGATGATGATCACCTGAATACGCCGGTCCGGCGTGATGTCCGAAAAGCCCTGGCGAATCGCGCGTATGGCTCCGCTCTGTTGCAGGGTATTGAGCAGCAGTATGGCGCCGAAGATGATATAGATGAGGGTAGCTGCAACCCACAATCCGTTAGCGCTGGCGGCCAGGACCTTGTTGCCCGGCACCTGCCACACGAACAGGGCGAGCCCAGCCGCAACCACATAGGCTATGGGCATCGCGCGGCTCGCGGGCCAGCGTAGCAGCACCAAGAATATTGCAACGGAGACGATGGGTAGTACGGAGAGTAACGCGAGGATGCCAATGCTCATAATAGTTTTATTCTTCTAGGTAGTGAGCGGTGCTTGGCAGCTTAGCAGATATTCGAGACACTGAGAAACTCAATTCCCTTACTGCTATCCTACGGGGACAAGCGTGCCTAATAGTGGAATAATAGGCCCCAGCAGCTCGGTGTTCCGGGCGAGATTCTCAACTGAAGAAGGAGCTGGACTATGGAGATTTCAACGATTGTTGTGCTGGTCATCGTTGCCGCCTTGTTTTTCTACATCGTTGGTATTTACAACCAATTGGTCAGTCTCAAGAACCGCTACCAGAATGCCTTTGCGCAGATCGAGGTACAGCTAAAGCGTCGCTACGACCTGATCCCGAATCTGGTCGAGACGGCGAAGGGCTATATCAAGCACGAGCGAGAAACGCTGGAGGCGGTTATCGCTGCGCGTAACTCCGCAGCCGCTGGCCTCGCCGCCGCCGCCGCCGACCCGGGCAACGCCGCTGCCATGAAAGATCTGATGGGGCAGGAGGGTGCGCTGGCTGGCGCGCTCAATCGATTCAATGTGGTGATGGAGGCCTATCCCGATCTGAAGGCCAATCAGAATATGATGCAGCTCAGCGAAGAGCTGACCACCACCGAGAACAAGGTGGCCTTCTCCCGTCAGGCCTTCAACGATCAAGTCATGGCCTATAACACCTACAGGCAGTCCTTCCCACCCGTAGCGGTTGCCGGCTTCTTCGGCCACAGCAGCGACGCGAGTCTGCTCGAGTTCGAGGACAGCGAGGCGATACAGGCGGCGCCAGACGTCTCCTTCTAGTTTCGGTGAGCGCCTAGTCTATTGATAGGCGCGGCGCTCTCGAAAGCTGGCAGGCAAGAATTTTGATGAACTTCTTCGAATCGCAAGACACCGCAAAGCGCAACACCGGCAGGCTTATCTTCCTGTTCGCTCTCGCCGTGCTGTCACTCATCGTCGTAACGAATATCCTGGTCATGGTGCTCTTCAATTTCGCCGGGACCGGCATGACGAGCATGGCCGCGACGACGCGGTTTGAATTCGACCTCAATCTGTTTCTGACTATCGGTGGGATAGTCGCCTCGATCGTGTTGTTCGGCAGTCTCTATAAGATCAGCTCACTCTCCGGGGGCGGCGCACGCATCGCCGAGATGATGAATGGACGCCTGCTGGTATCCGGCTCTCAGGATCCGGCGGAGCGACGAGTCATGAACATCGTCGAGGAGATGGCCATCGCCTCGGGTACGCCGGTGCCGCCGGTCTACCTGATGGAGGAGCAGGGCATTAATGCCTTCGCCGCGGGTTACTCGCCCAGCGATGCGATCGTGGCAGTTACCCGCGGCAGCATCGAGACGCTGAGTCGGGATCAGTTGCAGGGAGTTATCGCACACGAGTTCAGCCATATCCTGCACGGCGATATGCGTATCAATATACGCCTGATTGGCGTGCTGCACGGCATCATGGTGCTTGGGCTGATCGGTTACCACCTGCTGCGCAGTGGCCGCTATTCGCGTCGTTCCAAAGGCGCGGGCGGCGTCATGTTCCTCGGTCTGGGTCTGGTTGTGGTGGGCTTCGTCGGCACCTTCTTCGGCAATCTGATCAAGGCCGCGGTGAGCAGGCAACGGGAATATCTTGCCGACGCCTCGGCCGTGCAATACACACGCAACCCCGACGGCATCGCGCAGGCGCTGATGCAGATCGCGCGGCACAGTGAGCGTTCCTATCTCAACAATCCCAAGAGTTCAGAGATTAGCCACGCGCTATTCGAGGAGGGCCAGGTCTCTGCGCTGAGCCGGCTGTATGCGACGCATCCGCCGCTGGACGAGCGCATCCGCGCCATTCTTCCGCGCTGGGATGGCGACTACGAGGTCAGCGATCGAGTGCGGCCCGAGAGCGACGAACCAGAACCCCGGGAAGACCCAGCCCAGAGTCGACGCGAGAAGGCGACGGCGATACTCACTGGTGCGACCGGCGTGCTGCTGGCAGACACCCTCGTCAATCAGGTAGGCAATCCCCAGGTTAAACATCTGCGCTATGCGGAGGATCTGCTGGCGCAGATGCCTCGGATTTTCCTGGATGCCGCGCACGAGCCTTCGGGTGCTAGGGCGCTCGTTTACTTTCTCGTGCTGAGCGGCGACGCGGGCGTGCGGAATCAACAGTTAGAATCCCTGCATACCCATGCCGATGCAGGCGTATTCGATGAGATTAGTAGCCTGATCAAGAGTGGAGAAATGGTCGCGGCGGAGCAGCGATTGCCCCTGGTCACCATTGCGCTATCCAGCCTGCGTCAACTCTCGGCAAAACAGTACGAGCTGTTCAAAGCCAATTTCAAGAATTTGATCGAGATCGACAAGAAGATTAGCTTGCTGGAGTGGGCGCTGCAGAAGATCGTCATGCACCACCTCGATGCCGTGTTCGACAAGAGCGACGCGCCGCAGTTTGGAAGGCGAAGTCTAAAGGGCAGTAAGGATTCGATCGCGGTGCTTCTCTCCATACTCGCGCACGCGACTTCGCAGCAGGGGATAGAAGGCAGTCAGGCCCTGGCGGCGGGCGCGGAGATGTTGGAGCTGCCCTTAAAGCTGATCGATGTCAGCCAGATAAACTTCGAGATGCTAAACGGCGCGCTGGATGAGTTAGCCGAACTGAAGCCTCTGCAGAAACCCATGCTGCTCAAGGCCTGTGTCGCGTGTATCACGGCCGACGGTCAGATTCAGGCTATCGAAGTTGAGTTGCTGCGCGCGGTGGCGGCGACGATCGACTGTCCGATGCCACCCCTGGTAGCGGACTAGCCTTATTCAGCCGGTAGCGCCCGACTTGCGATTCTTCAGCAGGTCTCCGTACATCTCTTCGGTACAGCTGGGACAGGAGCCATGGCTGATCTGCGTGCCAGCCTGCTGGTCTTCGATGTATTCCTCGATACTCTGCCATTTGCCCGTATGGTCGCGAGTCTTCTTGCAGTTCGCGCACATGGGAAGAATCGACTCGAGGGTCACTACGCGCTGCTCAAGCTCGAATAGCTGTATCGCGGAGGCTATTCTTCTGCGCAGAACCATCACGCTCAAGCCAGCACCGAGTAAGGCGATAGTCAGGCTCGACGCCATCTCGCCGGTGGTGAGCGTAGGAGCGGCGATAGTCGCCCAAGCGGCGAGTATGACGCCCATGCTGATCAGCAGATAGCGAATCGACAGGAAGCACAGAGAACCAGCGAGCATGACAACCGCGGTATAGAAGGGTAGCGACCTGGATTCGACGACGATGAGAACACAAACCTTGATGCCGGCGAGAATGAGGGCAAATGACGTGACGAGGTAATTAGCCGTGTCCGAGAACGTGTTCGCGCGAACCCACAATACCAGCCCTACGTTGATCAGGATGAAGGCTGCGTCTAGCAATACTAGCCAGATCGGCAAGTCCCAGCCTATGACGATGGGATCGCGCGCGGCGGAAAGTATCTGAACGCAGAGGAGGCTTGTGATGATAAGCGGCAGATTGGCCGCGTGAGCTTCATTCAGCTGCGTTTTCCACTTCTTGGTCGACATGACGCTTTTTCCTCTTTCTCCCCTTTCACACGGTGCACGACAATAGCCTTGTCGTAGAATCGACTGCCGCCCAGCGTATTAGTAACACATCGATTGGAAGTGGGCTAGAAAAGCCTTGGGAAAACTAGAGCATGCAGTCGAAGCCATCCAACAGGATATGCAGACACAGACCTATTCCCACGACGCGAGTCTTGGGATGAAACAGCAGCATGACGTAGATCGCAATAGGTAGCGCCGTGTGCAGCGGATGGAAGCCAATGCTGCAGCGCTCGGCATCGTAGATTGGATCTGCCAATAGGTGGTCGAGGTCGATCAATAGGCCAGCAAGCATCAAGGCGTAGCTTCTCAGCCAAGTCTTTCTGTAGATCGCCGCCGCAAGGGGAAGCGGTAGCGCGAAATGGAGGATGATGTGAATGATGGCACTGCGCCTGGCAATTTAACTTGGCGACAGTGTACCGGCCCGCCTTAATGAAGTCTGTGCTCGCCCCCGTTTTTTCAGCCACATATAGACGCCGGTGCCGAACAGCACGGCCGGCAGCAAGCCAGCGATGAAGACTAGCAGGCGGCCGATAAAGCCTAGCGCATCGCCGTTATGTAGCGGAAATGCCCACTGCAGCAGGGTGCTGCCGGCGGGCAAGGCGCGTGAGTCCAAAACGTCTAATACCGCTCCGCTGTACTGATCGACATACACCGAGCTTGGGCCGTATTCGCGCCAGGTCTCGTTCGGCTGTATGAAGGTGACGCGCCAGGTTCCCGCGTCGTTCGCCGGCAGATAGATGCGGTTGATGCGGCCGTCGGGGAAAACCGACTGCGCGGTTTCGACGACACTGTCTGCATTGAGGGGGGTAGCGGTGCTTGAGGCAGGGGCGACCGACTGCGGAGAAGGCTCCTCACTCACGGGTAAGACGGCGGCGACGATTCGCTCTACGGGCTCGTGCCAGACGATCTCGATCCCAGTGAGTGCGAGTATCAGAAACAGCGGCAGGAAATACACGCCAATAGTCTTGTGTAGGTCGAAGTTAAAGCGAAATACACCGGCATCGCGACGCAGGGTAAACGCTCGCTTCCAGGCCCCATTCTTCGGCCACCAGATGATGACGCCACTAATACAGAAGAACAGCATGCAGATGCCGAGGATACCAACGAGTATCTCGCCCGGATGACCGGCGAGAAACTCCAGATGAAAATTGTAGATCCAGGTCACCGGATACTCGCCCCAGCCACGAACCGCCAATACTTCCGCCGTTCCCGGATGGATGCTGACCTCTATGGGCCCAACCGCATCGGCCGGCGTGGGAAAGCGCACGATATGGGGCGCGCCGCTATCGCGGCCCGCCATGAGCCGCGTAGGACTGGTTCCGTTATCGACCGCCGCGCTCGCATTGCGCAGGGCGAGGTCGTAAGAGGCGAGCTCTTGTGCCGGTTCGAAGTTGCTGGTCTGTGGTGTAAGCAGCTCATCGAGTTCTCTATCGAACACGATCAAGCTCCCGCTAATACCTGTTAGGGATAAGAGTAGACCGACGATGAGGCCGGTGTACTTGTGCAACTGGATCATGAGAGCTTGCATAGTGTGCCTGTTATTCCCTGAACAGCCTGATTAGAACTGCATATTGTAAGTCAGGCTCACGCTACGCCCGATGCCCTTGAAGTATCTTCCGTTACTCGGCGTCGTCTGCGAGTAGTAGGTGAAGTAGTCTTCGTTCGTCAGGTTCTGTGCATTCAGGCTTAGAACGCCGCTCGTCAGATTGAGATTGACGCTGGCATCGACTGTCGTATAGCCAGCAAACTCGGCGGTCTGCACGCCGGCCGCGTTGTCGAATTTTCTGTCGAGCAGTCGATTTAGCTGAACGCGGCTCGAGAGGCTCTGCGTCCACGTTCTGTCCCAGCTCAGGTTGATGCGGTTAGGCGCAATATTCTGCCCGGCGAGGTCGGTATCGACTCGGCCATCGGCATCCGAGTCGTATTCGCCCTCGGTGCGCGCGTAGCGAAGCGCGATGTTGTCGCTATCGCTCAGCAGCCACTCGGCGCGGAACTCAATGCCGTCGATCTCGGTGCGCTCTCGTTCGACGGAGAAGATGCCGTCCGCATTCGCCTGCAGGCGCTGACCGAAGTCAGACTCGGAGACGTAGTAGCTGATCTGCGCGTTGAATTGCTGGGCGTCGAACTCGAGACCCAGTTCGGCGTTCTCCGTGAAGATGGGCTTAAGGTCGAGGAAGCTTTCAACGGTCAAGTTGGGCTGATTGATACCGCGCAGCACACGACCGACGTCGGGCATGGAGAAGCTCTCCGAATAGTTGCCGAAGGCGCGCCAGTTGTCCGACAGATTGTAGGTGCCGCCCACGTTGACTAGCGTCTCGGAGAAATCCGGCTCGCCGCCCGCTACGAACTGTCCGCCGTTGTAGGATGCCAGCGTCGTGAAGTCAGCCACTTGAAGCTCGGAGACCTCGTGACGTACGCCGAGGGTTAGGGTCATGTCTTCGATAGGCTGTGCCTCGAACTGCATGAACGGGGCGTAGTTCTGGTACTCGCTAGCCGGCACCCATTTGCGCCCGGTCTGAACCAGTTCCTGATAGGTCGTGTCCCTGAAGAAGTCGATACCGTAGACCAAGCTCAATGGCAGATCGGCCAGTTCGTCTTTAACCAGCGTAATCTTGAGGCCGTCCTTCTCCGAATTATTCGCCGACTGATCGAAGATGTCGGTTCCGAAGACCGGATCCTGGAAGGTCGCGAAGATGCCACCGCCGTAGGTTGCAGTAAACTCCTGCGTGAAGGCGTGGATATGCAGGCTGTGACCGAGGAAATTCTCCTTCGTGTAGTTTGCGCTGAGCAGCGTGACTTCGTTCGCCGCCGCGTCGCCCAGAATATTGCCCTTGCTGGCCGTGGTCGGAATGCCCTGCGTGCTGTCACCGTTTACGGTGACCCAGTCGTTGTTGCCCGCGATGTCGTAGTGATTCACAGCGAGCTCGATGCGCTGGTCTGCCCAGTCATAGCCCATCTTCAGGAAGCCATTGAAGGTGGTGGAGTCCATGCTGTCGCCCTGGGTATTGTCGAAGCCGATGACGTCGCCGTCGGCATCGTAGGCGATGCCAGTCTCGCGATAGACGAGGCTGGCCAGGAGATCTACCTCACCGACCTGACCTGCGAAATTGTAGCTGGCGCCGTAACCGAGGCTCTCGCCGAAATCTTCGGTCTGATAGTCCGACTCCAGGCGCAGTCTCTGCACCGTTTCTTCGGTGGAGTCGCGCGTGATCAGGTTGATGATGCCGCCCGAGGCACCCAGGCCGTGAATGGCGTTGGCGCCATGGATGACCTCCACCCGTTCCAGCATAAGCGGGTCGATGGTGTGGCCGTCGCGCGAACCATCTCTGAGGGGGTTCGATTGCGGTACGCCATCGACCATGTACATAGGGCTGCGACCGCGTAGCGATTCGCCGGCGCTGGTCAGTTTCTGTCTGCTGGGGGAGAAGCTCGGAATCAGATTGCCGAGTATCGTCGACATATCGTTATTGATGTTGATCTGCTGTGTCAGCGCTTCCTGATTGATCAGGGTGACCGTGTTGGGGATGGTGCTCAGTGGCCGAGGGGTTCGGCTGGCGGTAATAACGACTTCCTCAATGCTTTCCTGCGTCAGGCCTGTCTGATGGATTAGACAGCCTGTAGTGAGTAAGAGTCCGCCCGCGATCTTGAGAGTATTCATTGTATATCCTTATTTAATAAAGACTTAGCTAGAAAATGGATATTGAGCCAAGGAGTGAGAATTCTAATGCGAATGATAACGATTATCAATACCTAGCCCATGTATACTCTCGATGAATATATCGCTCTCTCAGGAAAGCACGTTTGCAGGCATATACACCCAACTCGGGCTGCGCCAGGTACTGTCAGCCACATAGCAAATTTTGCAGTTTGGGAACTTTATGCGTAATCCATGCTCATACCTATAACCACTATGTATAGGTAAGTAACTATGGCGAAAACCAATGCCGCATTTATGTCAGGGATTCCGGAGCTGGTTGTGCTGCGGCTCTTGTCGCGCTCATCGATGTACGGCTATGAGCTCGTGCGCGCTATCCGTCTAAGCTCGGGTGAATCGATCGTGCTCGCCGAGGGTGTTGTGTACCCAACGCTCCACAGCCTCGAGAGTAGGGGCCTGCTCAGGTCGAAAGAGAAGCTCGTGAAGGGCCGCACGCGGGTCTACTACCAGACCACCGCTAAGGGGGAGAGACATCTGACGCAGTTAGAGGGCGAATGGCAGCGCATCAATAAGGGCGTTGCAGCAATCTTGAGGAGAGTGCTATGTCAGCAATAGATTGGCAGGAATTAAGACGAGACCTATTACGGGGCGGCGTGGCGCCGAAGCATGTTCGTCGAACGATCGATGAGCTGGGCGCACACTATCGAGACCTGAAGCGTCAGGGCATCGATGAGGGCCTGCAGGAGGAAGAGGCTGCTGCCAGAGCGCAGCGCGAACTGGGTGACGTGGACACACTACGGGACGAAGTACTGAGCAAGCCCGAGTTGCGATCGCTGCCGGCGACCTATCCCAGAGCTTTCTTTCTAGTGGCGCCGGTGCTTGCCGTGCTGGCGAGTTTCGCTATCGTGATCGTCTCGGTACTTCTTCTCGCCTCATCCGCAGGCTGGATAGGTGGCTTGGAAGACGGCGGCGAACTAGCGAGCTGGCAAAAAGCGGCAGTTGAGATCTGGTTCTTCCTCAACTGTTATCTGGTGACTCCCGCGCTTGCGCTGTGTGTTGTTGCGATAGCGAGGCAGCGATTGATCGCGCCGCATTGGCCCGCTATCGGCATCGTGCTGCTTACCGTGATTGGTTCCGGGTGGGCCTATAACATTGCTTGGCCCGAGGGCGGGGGCGCCGGAAACTTTACTCTGAACTGGGGATTTTCATTTCTGCCACGCGCCGTGCGGGGCTTCCACGATTTGCAGAATTTTGTACAGATCTCCATCACCTTGCTGGCGGCGGCAGCGTTCTGGCATTACTACGACCCACATCGTGTAAAATTCTCAAGCACGTACTGATCTAAGATTGCAAAACCCACAGGGGGCTTCGGCCCCTTTTTTAATGCCTTTACTGCCGAAGCTTGTCCGCGTAAACCTTGCTATGATTTAGCAAGACAGACAATTGGCCACGTAGAGCATGAATAAAGAAGAAGCAGGTTCGTATGCGTTTACCCATCGTATAGCCGGTGCTGCCGACACCGACGACATACGACAATTGATGCAGGCCTCGATCGCCGAGAACATGAAGGCCTTCCTCTCGGCAAGCGAGATCGAGGCGGCGAAGGAATCCATGGGTGTCGACAAGACGCTGATCGAAGACGGCAGCTATTTTCTGATAGAGACGATTCACGCAGGCGAAAAAGTACTGGTGGGCTGCGGCGGCTGGGGCAAGCGCAAGACCCTGTACGGTGGCGACCACACCAAGGGTCGAGACGATAGTTTCAGCGACCCCGAGCGCGATGCGGCACGCATCCGTGCCATGTACACCCATCCCGACTGGATTCGCCGAGGTATCGGCAGCCTGCTACTCGACTTGGGCGAAGCGGCTGCGCGTCAGGCCGGCTTCAAGACCATCGAGCTGGGCTCGACGGTGCCGGGTGAACCACTCTATCTGGCGCGGGGCTATGTCGAGGTGGGGAGGACGGTAGAGAAGGGCGCGAACGGCTCGGACAACACCGTCATCAAGATGGTGAAGCCGCTAGTCTAGTCGTCTGCATGCCAACCGTGAACCAGCGTCGCCGCCCGTAACACATTGTCGGCGGATTGCAGCACCTTCAGGCGCAGGCGCTCGGAAAGCGTGTTGTGGGTCTTTAAAAATGTCGTGACAATATTGGCGGCCTCCACCGAGCCGTGCCCGCCGAGGGTGGCATCCAGCCAGCGTCCGGGAAAGAAGATATCACCCGTCTCCTGAATCTCCTCCAGCATGTAGAGCGCCGGTTCGATTAGCGCAATAGATTCCGCGGCGCGTAGCGGGTGGTGGATATTGTTCAGGCCCGCCAGCACCCAGGCCTCGCGCCCGCGATTCGACCGCTGCTTGAGTGATTCGAAGAAGTGCGCCCTGACGGCCGCATCGGCGGAGAGTGAATCGCGTACGAAGCGAAACCGGGCCAGGCGGTCTGGATTCTCGATGCGCTGCTCCTGCTCCGACAGTATGTCCTCGGCATTGGCGATGCCTCGCAGGGCGAGACCGCTGGACAGCGCGATCTGGTCGATCTCGGACAGCGGTAATTCGTCCACTTCTTCCTCGCCCGCCCACAGGCTGTGCAGGCGCTGCAATCCCTTGTCGGAAATCGCTAGGGCGCGATAAGCAGAATAGAACGAGGCGCGCCCCGAACGGGAACGATCGCTCAGCACCTGCGACCACAGTATGTCTTCTATCTCGTTGCTCCAGCGTGCCCGCTCGCTGCCTTCGAGGTAGTTCCAAAATAGACTGCTGCTGTAGGCCAGGATGCGCGAGACGACTAACTCGTCACGCTCGACCGGCAGCGATTCCAGCGCGGCCTGTAGAAACGCAGTCGGTTCGAGCCGTGCTTCCAATAGCTGATCCCAGAGTGTTACCCAGCTTGCTCCGCGCAGAAGCGCGGTGGGTAAGCCGTTGATGTTTGTGAGGAGATAGGCCTGAGTCTCGGCGTCTATCTCGAACGCGCCGTACTCGAGGCCGCTGCCGTTAGGCAAGATGAAGCTTGCATCTGCCCTGCCAGAGATGCGCTGCGGCTCTTCCCCCAGCTCGACTGTTAGAGATTCATTCGCGACCACGGAGCCCAGGCGCAGCTCCAGCGTCTGTGGCCAGACGCGCCCCGTCGCTGCTGGGTCGCGCTGCTGGATGACAATATCGCCACCGCTGCGGCTTATGCGAATCGCGGGCCTATCCGGCTCCTCCACCCAGACTCTACTCCAGGCGGCGAGGTCTTGTTCGGAGCGCGCATCGAGAATGGCGATCAGGTCGGGCCAGGTCGCATTGCCGTAAGCATAGCGGCTGAGGTATTCGCGCATGCCCTCGCGGAACAGGTCTTCCCCTACGCGGTGCTCCAGATGGCGCATGACGATCGGTGCCTTCTGGTAGATGATGGCGCCGTAGAGTGTGCCGGCGAAGCGTAGATTCTCTAGTGGCTGGCGAATGGGATTCGCGCCCGCCGTGCGATCTACGGAGTAGGCGCTGGGGTGGTGGGCTGTTAGGAAGCGCAGCTCGTGATCCACTTCGGGGAAGGAGGGGTTCACGATCTTCGCTGCCATGAAGTTGGCGAACACTTCCTTGGTCCACACATCGTCGAACCAGTTCATAGTGACCAGATCGCCGAACCACATATGCGCCGTCTCGTGCGCGATCACCGACGCGCGGCCTAACATCTGATTCTGGGTTGCGGTCTCGTCCAGCATCAGGCTCGCCTGCCGGTAGAGTATGCCGCCGGGGTGTTCCATGCCGCCGTATTGAAACGAGGGGATCAGCACGAAGTCGAACTTCTGAAAGGGGTAGTCGATCTGCGTGTAGTCTTCGAGCCAGGCGAGCGAGGCGGCGTGCAGCCGGAAGATCTCATCGCGATTGCGGGCGACTGTCTCGGTGTCGGTCTCGCGATGATACATATTGAACTCGCGGCCATCGATCACCGCCGTCTCCTGTTCGAAGATGCCGGCGGCGACGGCGAACAGGTAGCTGGGCATGGGTTCGGTTTCATGGAAAGTGTAGTGCGTGCGACCGTTCTGGTTATTGGCGCTGGCCTCGGGACCATTGGCGACTACCTTCCACCGCTCGGGCACGGTGACATCCCAGCTCACTCTGCCCTTTAGGTTAGGCTGATCGAATAGCGGCAGGGAGAAGTGTGCGCGATCGGGCACGAACAGCGCGTAGAGAAAATCTTCACGGCGGTTGAAGGCCTCGTCGCCCACATCGAATTGCAGCTCGATTAGATTCTCGCCAGACTGCAATTGCGCAGCGGGAATGACGATGTGGTCGTTCGATGGCTGCCAGCTAGCTTCCGCACCATTGACCGACACGCTGTGCACCCGCTGCTCCGGCGATAGGAAGTCGAGCACCAGCGGCTGCGCGCTGCTGTCGTTCCAGTCTAGCCGTATGCTGGCTTGGCCGCCGATCGTCTGCGCACTAGCGGCAGGGATGTCCAGCGCGAAGCGGTAGCGTAGATTCGATAGCGTCGCGCTGCGATGCTCGGCCAACTCCCAGGCGATGCCCTGATCCACGACTACCGCCGTCGGGCGGCTGCAGCCATAAAGGGCAAGAGCAAAGAGGGCGAGAAGTAGTACGGTGGCATTGTTCGAGACCATGCAGGTTTCCTGAAAACTAGCTGTTGGCGATGTGCTCGTTCGAACACCGCCAAATAGTAGCAGAGAACTTGCAGGCCGTGCGCGTTGTCTAGCTTCTCGCGTCCATGATGGCGGTATGGGCTATCTTCCAATGCTCGCCACTTTTCGCGAACACCAGATGCAGATGCGTTCTTCTGAGAGCCTGACCGGGGATGGCCGACTCGCCCCTGGCGCCGTCGGTGTAGAGATGCAAGACCGCCGCATCGCTACCCAGGTAGCGCACCGAGACCAGCGTAGCATTGCGAATCTCCTGCTGCGAGACGCGGGAATCGAAGGCGGGGAACAGCCGATCGCGCAGGAAGACTTCCAACTCCGCTCTGCCGCGAAACATTCTGGCATAGGCGTTGATCCATTCGGCGTCGTCTGCGAACAGCGCGATATGCGCCGCGACGTCCTGCGCGGCCCAGGTCGTCTTGAAGGCATCGAGTAGGTCCTCCACGGCCTCTCTGTGCTGGGCATTCTGCGGCTCGCCGAATTCCTGGAAGGGGGCTACTTCTCTTCTCTCGGCGGCACCGGCGAGGCTGCTGCAGAAGGAGATGACGAGTAATGTGCAGGCTAGGCTGTGTTGCTTTCGCATTTGATTTCTCCGAAGTTTCGAATTAATAATGACTCATTGCAGAATGATCGCTTCAGGCGCGTTTATAGGGCCTGGCTGAGGAAAACAGAACACAGGAGTCGTGATATGTCGCAGAATGTCGCCAGTTGGCAGATGCTGAATGTGAGTAGTAGAGAGCTGCTACGCAGCGCGCTGCTGGACCCGCTGCAGATCAATGTCGCGCTGATTGCGAGCCTTACTGCCACGTTCACCGTGAGCGATGCGTTTGAGACAAGTTCGCTTGGGCTGTCTCACAGTGTGGTTCTATGGACGATCGTCAGCATGCTTATGGTGCTGCAAACCTGTGTCGCGCATCGACTGTTTCTGTCGTTGTTCTCCAGCACCCAACTCGCGCGCATCGTTGCGGCGGGTCTCGCCCTGGCCACGACGGCGGTGCTGATGGCTTTCGAACTACACTGGTTGAAATATACGCCCCTGTTACCCAAAGAGCCCGATCCGCTACTGGAGTTCATTCTGTTCATGGCGCAACCGGTGCTCGCCGTAGGCTGTCTCACGCTAGTGGCGCAGTCGAGCGCCATTCAAAGCTATGTGGATTTTCTGGAGCAGCGTGCAAGAACGCGCGTAGCCGGGAATGGCGAGTCGGAAGAGTTGAACCGAGTGCTTGGGCAGGAGCTGGTACTGCGCGTGAGCGCGCAGGATCACTACCTGGAGATCGTGTGCAGCGAGGGTAAGTATCTCTTGCGGGGTAGGCTTCGCGATGCGTTGCTGCTGTTGGCAGAGCGCAGCGGCGCGCAGGTACACCGCTCGCACTGGGTGGCTAGGCAACATATCCAGAGAGTAGTGAATGAGGGCAGAGATACTCGACTCGTGCTGACCGACGGCACGGAGCTGCCGGTTGCGAGATCCAGGGTGCAATCGATTCGGCAGCTGTGCAACTTGTCCCAGAGCTAGCGTCTTAGGTCTAGGGAACACCCGAATTAGTGGTAGCGATAATACCAGACAGCACTTCCCGCCAATTCTGTAAGTCTCGCCGTGGCTCTATTTACGTATTTTCTATCATACGCAGAGCAAATGTCCTATGATGACTTCGCTCGTAAAATAATTATAACGAACGTTCACGAAGTCGCCGACTCTCGTATTTTCAGTGTGTGAACTGCCTGGTGAGGATTATCCCTATGGTAGATACCACTGCTGTTCCCAGCCCCCGCGTTGCCTTTCGACCCACTTTCTATTTCTGGATGACCTGTGCTCTGGCCGCCGTGATCTTCGGTGGCTTCGGCGTTTCTTATCTGCAGCCCATGGCAAGCGGCAATTTGCGGCCCATGTCGCCAGTTGTGCATGTTCACGGCCTGTTCTATTTCGCCTGGATGATCTTGTTGATGGTCCAGTCAGGGCTGGTTAATAGCGGCAACGTGGCGCTACATCGCACGCTCGGCACGATGGGAATTTCCATCGCTACCGGCCTTGTCATATTCGCCTCGGTTATTAGCGTGGTGAACATCGCCGCGTCGCTGGAGTTGGGCCCCGACCCCTTTCTGTTTCAATTGATGTACCTGAACATGGTAGCCATCGGTACTTTTACTATTCTGTTCTGCATGGCGATGAATAAAATTCGTCAGTCCGACTATCACCGCCGTTATATCCTGCTCGCCACTATTGGTTTCATAGGGGCGGGAATCAATCGATTCTATGTGTTCGCCTTCGACGTGAACTTCGCGCCATTCTGGTTTTTGTATGGGATTTCCGATCTGTTTATTGCGGCGATCCTGATTCATGACTGGAAGTTGCTTGGTAAACCGCATCCAGCGACACTGACGGGCGGGGCGATTGTCGTTGTGATTCAGCTGCTGCAATGGCCGATAGCCGGGACGGGCGCCTTTGAATCATTGACCTACTGGCTGGCGGGGCTGACGGGCTATACGATAGTGCCGCCTGTCTGAATCGACTTGCAGGCCGACGCAAACAGTGGCTTTAGGTAGTTTAGTCAGCTTAGTGCTTAGGTCGAAGGCGCTTCGACTTCTCTCGTGCGGCGCAGCCTCTCCAGCCAGCGCAGGAAGCGCCGTAGTGCCAGAGCAAACCCAGTCCACACCATGAAGATGCCGGCGAAGGATGCCAGGCCCGCGATAGTCTGACCGGTCAGGCCCAGCGCCTCGCCGGTGTGCAAGAATCGCACCCAACGCCGCGCCTGCGCACCCGCCGTCTGACTCGTGAACGGAGCCCAATTGATCACTTCGCCATTGCTTGCATCGAGCGTGAGCGAGTGTCGCTTCTGAGGCTGTCCGCCATCGCCTTCGTCTAGGGTAAACGTTGCCGCGTTCTCGCTCGCCGGGGGAATCGAGAGGGTGATGGTCTGCCAGCCTTCACCGTAGGTCTCGGCGGTGGCGAACAGCTCGGCATAGGGCAGGCGGCTAAGCGGCGCGGGGGCTACGGCCTCGGCGCCCTGCGCTCCGCCGCGTACCGGCGGTGCCTCACCTGCGAGGCGATACACCAGGTTATTCGCCCAGGAATAATTAAACACGGTGGCGGTGGAGATGACGACGACCAGAGGCAGTGCCGCCCAGAAGCCAAACACATGGTGCCAATTGAAGTCGCGCGCCTGCGAGTTCGTATTCTTCGTGTTGAAGAGTATGCGCGTGCGCAGTGTGGCCCAGGCATAGACCTTGGGCAGCCATAGGTAGATGCCGCTGAGAACCAGAAACAGGAACATGAGGTTCGCCGCGCCGGTTATGTCGCGCGCCGTGGCCCGGCCGTCGCCGGTTACATTGAACCAGCGGTGCCAGCCGCGCACCGTAGCAAAGAAGGCACTCATGGCGTCCGAATGGGGCGAATAGGCCGCGCCGGTATAGGGGTTGAGGTACTGCGTCTGACTGCGGCCCTGTCTGAGAACGGCGGGGGCAGTCTCGTCGGAGCTGAGCATTAGGCTGCTGGGCTCGAAGCCGTCCAGTGCACGACTGGCCTCGATAAGCTGATCTGCCGACAGGCGCTGCTGGCCGGGATCGGGTTCGGCATAGTAGCTGCGGTCTTCCCATACCTGCACTTGCCGCTCATAGGTGAGAATCACCCCGGTTACAGACATCATCAAAACTACGATTCCTGCGCCAATGCCGCAGGCCAGGTGCATCCAAAAGAGGGTCTTTCTAAACATAGCGGGCTTCTAAAAAATAATATTAATGAGAATGATTCGCATTCTACAGATTCTCCTGCCGTCTCGCTAGCTAAATCTCCTGTGAGAAGCGGTACTGCGCTGAAAATCTGATGCGAATAGTAACAATTCTCATTTGCATTCAATTTTTCCCGGCGTTAAGATGCGCCCTTATCGCTCGCGGCATTTTGCCGCAGCGACTCGAAATCCGGAATCAGTGATAGATACCAGGTCAGCCATGAACGCAGACTCACAGCAGCAGAAATCGAGCGCAGCGGCCGCCTCTGGCGACAAGCCCTCGGTGACTAGCGAAGAGCTGCTGGGCGAGACCCGGCAACTGACCATTTCCCATAACGGGGATAGTTATACCTTGAGGATTACCGCTAACAACAAACTGTTACTAACCAAATAATGGATTCGGGCGCCAGTTGCGCCCTAATCGAAGTCAAGCCAGCCACTCAGTAGTTTTCACTCAGGCAGCGAGCCAGACTTTCTTAACCCAAGCTAAGAGAGAACCGCTCATGAATACCGTTGCCAATTACCCGGCGCGCCCACTGCGCCGCTCATCACTAACCTGTCTTTTCGCCGTCGCTACCGCCTTGGCCGGCAATCACGCCGCCGCACAAGATTCTGCAGCGCGGGTGGAAGAGCTGATTACCACCGCGACACGCCTGCCTCGCACCATCGAGAACATCGCAGGCACCGTGTCGATCATCCCCGCCGAGACCATAGAGTATGAGTTGGTGGACGATCTCGATGACATCGTGCGCTACCAGCCCGGGCTCACCCTGGACACGGCTGCCAGAGGTGGCAATCAGGGTTTCCGGATTCGCGGCATCGGCGGCAATCGCGTACTCACCGTCATGGATGGCATTCGCAGCAGCGATATCTACGCCGCTGGTCCCGCGTCCTATGGCAAGGACGCCTTCGAGACCGATGGCCTGAAGTCAATCGAGATCGTGCGCGGACCCGCGTCGGTGCTGTATGGCGCCGATGCCATGGGCGGTGCGGTGCTGCTGAATAGCAAAGACCCCATCGACTATGTCTCCTCCACGGGCGCTAGCTACTTCAAGCTGCGTAGTTCCTTCGCCGATGCGGACCGGCAGGCGAAGCTTGGCTTTACCGCCGCGCAGCAGTGGAATGGTATCGGCGCCGTGCTGGAATACACCCACCGAGATTTTGAGGAGCAGAGAATCGGCGGCCCCGGCTCACTGAATCCACAGGACGGGGCATCGGATGCGTTTCTGTTGAAGACGGTTATCCAGCTCGCGGAGAATCAGTCGCTCACTCTCAGCCTGAACGGCTACACCGATGAGATCGATACCGTGCTCGAGAGTGATCTGAGTGCCAGCACGACGCGCTCAATAGGGCGCGACTCCACCGATCGCGTCCTGCTCGGTGCCGACTACAACTGGACGGGAGAGACTACCCTCGCCGATGAGTTGCAGCTGTCGCTGCGGCTGCAGCAGTCCGACGGGCAGCAGAAGACCGAGCAGGACCTAACCAGTTTCTCCTTCCTCAACCCGCGCGACCCCAGTACCTTCGGTGGGACCGCGGCGCTGCGCCATTCTGATTTCAAGTTTAATCAGGAGACGCTCGCGCTGAACGTCAACCTGTGGAAGACGTTTGACGGCGATGGACTGCGACACTCTTTCGCCTATGGTCTCAACTTCGACGAGACCGAGACTGTGCGTCCTCGCAACCGCTGCGATCAAGAGGTCGCCAGTGGCGCCATTACCTGTAGCATCTCGGCCTATCCCTTCGCGCCTACTGAAGATTTTCCGAACAAGACATTTCCCGATTCCAACACCAAGCGTTTCGGCGTCTACGTGCAGGATGAGATCGAGCTTGGCGATAGCGGCCTAACCTTGATACCCGGCTACCGCTACGACCGCTACGAGATGAAGCCTGGTGCGGACGGCCTGATCGACGCCACGGCGACGATCGGCGATTTCGGCGGCTTTACGGTGTCTGAGGTTTCCGCGGATGCGAGTTCGCTGAGCCTGGGAGCGATCTATGACCTATCCGATAGCGTCTCGCTCTTCGCACAGTACGCCGAGGGCTATCGCCCGCCCAACTTCGACGAGAGCAACCAGGCCTTCGTGAATCTGGGTTTTGCTTACGCGACGATACCCAATCCCCAGCTGAAGGCGGAATCCAGCGAGGGCGTCGAGTTTGGCGTCAGGGCCAGCTTCGGCGACCTGTTCATGAATCTGGTCGCCTTCAGCAATCGTTACGAGAACTTCATCGAAAGCTCTTTCGCCGGGGAACAGAGCGGCATCAGCCTGTTTCAGGATCGCAACATCGGTGAGGTGAGGATTCGCGGCGCCGAGGCCTCTGGTAATTGGTATCTGGCAGACAACTGGCAGCTGCGCGCCTCGCTGGCCTACATCAAGGGCGACAACGAGTCGGCGAACACGCCTCTGGACTCGGTAGATCCACTCACAGCCGTTCTGGGGCTTCGCTATGAGAGCTCGGGGCGCGACTGGGGTGGGGAACTAATAGCCACCGCGGTCGACGAGAAGGATCGCGTATCCAGCGCGACGGTGGTGCAGGCCGATGCCTATACGGCTACCGATCTCATCGCCTTCTACAACATCAGCGATGCGGCAACGCTAAGACTCGGCGCCTTCAACCTATTCGACGAGGAGTATGCGCGTTGGACGAATCTGAGCGGCTTACCATTGACAAACACCAGCGCGATCGAGCGCGCCGCCCAGCCTGGTCGCAACTTTCGAGTTGGCTTTAGTTACGAATTCTAGTGCAGCGGAAAAATGAGGAACTGAGAAAATGAAATTCATAATAAATCCTATACGGTGTTTGAAAGCAGCGGCACTATTAACACTGGTCTTGCTCGTCTCCTGCACAAGCTCGCAGGAAGCCTCGCCCGAGTCATCGGCAGCAACTGCAGCGGCGGATGACTATGGCGTGCTCGTAATGGCCCACGGCGGCTCCGCCGAATGGAATCGGTCGGTGGTGGAATCGCTAGGCGGCCTGCAGTCGCAGTACCCCGTGGAGATCGCCTTCGGCATGGCGGATGCGGGCAGCCTGGAGGCTGCGGTACGCAGACTGGAGGCGCAGGGCGTAGCGCATGCCGGCGTGGTGAGGCTGTTCGTGTCGGGCGAGAGCTGGTACGAGCGCACCGCGCAGATTCTCGGTATGCAGGAAGGTGCGCCAGCGAAGCCCGCCGAGCCTGCACACGATGCGGGGCACACCGGCATGGCCATGGGCTTCTGGAAGATTGAGTCCGATATCGGCTTTCACCTGAGCGCCGAGGGCCTCGCCGAGGCCGAGGAGATGGACCCGGTGTTGCTGAGCCGCGTGCGCGGGCTGAGCGTGAGTCCGGCCGATGAAGTAGTGGCGGTGATCGCACACGGTCCGGGTGACGACGACGAGAACGCGCGCTGGATCGCGCAGATCGGCGAGCGTACCGAGCTGATGCAGCGCGAGCTGGGTGTGCGCGATGTGCGCGTGTTTACCCTGCGCGAAGACTGGGAAGAAAAGCGTGAGGGGGCAGAGGCGCTCATACGCGACTATATGCAGGCGGCCGCGAATGAGGGACTCAGACCCATCGTCGTGCCGTTCAGGGTACAGGGCTTCGGCCCCTATGCCGACGTGCTGAGCGGCTTGACCTACCACGCCGATCATCTGGGATTGACACCCCACGAGAGTGTCACGCAATGGATTCGGAATCAGGCAGACGCGCTGCGTGAGGAGGCCCGGGCGCACCGCTATCAGCTGGCCGCATCCGCGACTCCCTAACTCAGGACTAGCATGGAATAAAGGGGACGGAGGGGAAAAATTAATTCCTCCCGCCCCGTTAGTAATCGGAAGGCATGAAAAAAGGCGGTGCTAGACCGATAATCGGTCTAACGCCGCCTCAAGCTTGCAACGAAACTGCTACTTCCTAGAGACCAAAATCCAGACTCATTGAGATCGTTCTACCGAACGGATCATACAGTCTGGTTTCCAGGCCGCCTGGGATCGGTAGGGCATCGGGCTCCCAATCGAAGGCGTTGTTTATGTTCAACCCCAACACTACGTCCTGGCCGAAGCCGAACAGGCTGTCCATGGTGTAGCTGTAGTTGAGGTCCAACTGATAGCCACCGTTTACGGTGGTGGGTCGTGTCACGAAGCTCTCGGGCAGACCCTCCCGCGGTGTGGTGATGGGCGCGTTATCGTTGAACTTGATGTCCGAGGTATAACGCACTGTTGCGAGAGCCCTGTGGTCACCTATCAGCCAGTCCAGGCCGACGTTAGTTTTCCACGCAGGAAGTGGTGGTGCCTTGGCTGTCTGGCCATTCTGGAAGCCAACTGCCACGAAACTGCCATCCAGGGTATTGAAGACATATTCATCGATATAGGATGCGTTCAATCTGACGCCGAAGTCGCCCCAGCCATCCATAGACCAGCGATAACTTGCCTTATAGTCCCAGGCCTTGAGCGACACCGATTCCACGTTCTCGGGTACCTCGATAAACAGCGTCGCATTGCGGTTAGCGTTTCGAGTAACCAGAGGGTTGGGATTGGCATCTAGCCAGGCATTTGCGGCATTCCGGCTCGGAGTTCCCGGAGTCGGGTCGTAGTTGGCAACGGTATAGCCAGTCGCTGCCAGCATGCGCGCGAAGTCATCGAGTACGATATCTATACTGTCGGGCGAGACGATACGGCCGTCGTATTTGATAACCTGGTAGTCAACGCTAATGCTCAAGCTATCGAGCGGCTCCCAGGTAAAGCCCGTATTGATGATCTCGGACTCTTCTACACCGAGGTTCGGGTTGGGTGAATTACAAGACTCTACGCCCAGCAGGGTAGTGCCGGTAATCGGGTCCGCGCCATCGCGCTCGGTAGTACAGTTGGTGAGTCTTAGCGCGCCGACCTGTGAGGGTGCCGGTGCGAGGAAGCCTTCACCCCATGAAGCGCGTAGTGCTAGCGAATCGAGAGGCTGATAGCGCAGCGCAACTTTCGGCGTAGCCGTTGGAATACCAATCTCTTCGAACTTCTCGTATCTGGCAGCGAACTGAGCGGACAGATTCTCGAGTATCGGGATCTCCAATTCCATGAAGGCCGACTTCACATACTGCGTGTCATAGGTCTTCGGAGGAGCTCCGCGTCCGGGCGCGCCCAGCGTCGTAGTCCAGTTGTTACCAATGCTGTCCAGATACCTCGGCTGCGAAGTGTCGATGAACTTTCTGGCATGGACACCGAGTGCCAATTGCACGGGGCCAGCCGGTGCTTCGATGAACTCACCGGTAACGTAGGAGTCGAAGGTGAGCAAGCGGTCGCGGTTCAACTCCTGGTCGGTGTTAGTGAACATCCAATCCACCACGGCCTGCGAGTTGTTGGTTACGCCTTCCACATAGTGCGGAGAACGGGGGTCGGACGACAGCAGCGGGTTGTAATATTCATCGCCGTTAGGTCCGCCCTGACCATTCATGGCCGCGACCCAGTGGGTGTACTGCGGTTCGTAGGTTTGGTAGTTCCAGCGCCGGGTTTGGTGCGTGAACGAAGTCGAGCCAACCCAGGAACTGTCGCCAAACTCGTAATTGAAAGCGAGTTTGGTGCGGTCGGTCGTGAAGGTCGAGTCGTCCTCGGCGGAACCGCCGGTCACGTAGCTACCGGTTGTGCCGGGCCCTTGTCCATAGCCACTGAATAGCCGTAGCGCGAGCGGGACCACATCCGCCCCAAAGGGATTGGCAGGGTGGCTGGCAGGCATGACCATTGATGACTTCCATGCGCTAGATACCGGACTAATTGGTTCGGTAATAAATGTGGACAGGCGCTCGTTGTAGCCGAATTGCAGTTCAGTTTCCAGCCAGTCTGTGGTCTGCCAGGTCAGGTTTGCCCAGAGTCCGAGCTCTTCTTGCGGACGATTGTATTGGATCCATTGGCCGTAATTGAATACGCAGCGATCCTGATTTGCACCAATATTTATAGGTCGGCCGCTTGGCGCGAAGCCGTGCTGACCCTTGACGAGATTTCCTTCGTTGAACGTACCGCAGGAGGGATCGAGGAGCGAATCGGTAGAGTCTAGCGTTCGCCAAGTGCCGGCTGGGCCATCTTGAAACTCGTCGTTGTCTACCGCTAGGTATTTGGATCGTTCGGAGCGCATCAAAGGTGTGCTCTTGGAGGCCTCAACCGCAACTACCCAGTTGAAGTCGCCGCGCGAATCGCCGTATAGCATGGAGGTGCGATATTCCTCCATGTCGCCACCGTCATCCCTGCCGTAGAAGGTACGGAATTTAATGCCATCGTAGTCCTTGATCGGAATGATATTGACCACGCCCGCAACCGCGTCTGCGCCATACAGTGCGGCGCCACCATCGAGCACCACCTCCATGCGCGAAAGGGCGATGCTGGGAAGTAGGGCACCAACTTCGTCCTGAGCTACTACGCGGCTGCCGTCTAATAGTGTTAGCGTGCTGCTCCCGCCCAAGCCGCGCAAGTTGAAGCCCGTGGAGGTGCCGTCCTGTCCGCCGCCGGGCCCGCCGAGAACGTTGGATATCGTATCCGTGTTGGCGGTGTAGGTAAGATCTCGCATGTAGTCGCCTACCTTGATCGAGCCTTGGTCTTGAATGCTCTCCGCTGTGAGCGTGTCTACCGGAGAAGCGCCGGTGAACGAGCTATTGCGGATGAAGGAGCCTGTGACGACCACCTCTTCGATTGAATTGTCTTGCGCGAAGGCCTGACTCGTTTGCAGTACAGCTAATACGACACTGCTACAAATCACTCGCCTACGGTAATTCCTTGGATTTTCTTGCATTTGTGGGGCACCTCATCGTGGGATTAGTGTTTTTATTCTTCTATCTTCTTTATTTTTAGATAGATTGAGGTCCATCTCTTCAGGGCGGGAGCACTGGCACTGACTAGTAAAATCGCAAACAAGCCTCTTGCCGGATTGCGATTCTCCATCCGAAATCAACTGCTGACCTGACGTGCTATTACTGCATGATATAGCAGGGCTCAGAAGATCATGAATGTCGGAGAACTGTCTGCCGGAAAATGAATTACTACTGACGGATTTTTCCAAAGTAGCTGTTTTCACAGTGCCATCTACAATTTATATCTAGTTTGGATGTGCTGGGAGACAGCTATTGGCGGACTCTGCGTCAGTTTCGTGCATTACGTGCAGAGTAGTCTTACACGGAAGCGAGGCGGAACGAGTTCTGAAGAATTTACAGCGGGTTTTGCAGTCTACTCCAGCGTTTGAGTCTGATTCAAAGGCATTGAATCAATAGCCAAAAAGTAGTGTGGCGGCTGCAAGTTAAATTCGAGCGTTCGCTCATCATGGATTAGAACGCTGTGAAACTTTCCATTCGTTGTCGGGAATCTGGGTTGCAAGAATACATACGGGGGCAATTGCCACAATTTTATGTAATCAGTACACAGGAATTCGCTGCAGGGTGTAGTCGTACGCTTTCAAGATCAGACTCAGCAGCGGAAGCTTTTGCCACGCTCCTCTAATCCAGCCGTCTCCAGATGTCGTGTTACCTGATCGAATTTCCATCAGTGCAGCAAAGCTTTTGTTGAAGAGGCAGAAGCTAACTCCTAATTAATTAGTTGACAGCGTTGCCGCTGACGACTATTCTTTCTAAAACCTAATGAATTAAGAGTGTGAAGGAGTGCGTATGCGACACTTTATTTGGAGAGGGTTCACATCACTACTGTTGTTCCATTTCCCCTCGGCAATGTTCGCGCAGGATGTTGATCTGCCGGCGGCGTCCGAGGAGCTGCGCAGACTACCCTACGAAGTAGTCGTTAACCCAACTGCTTCGATTAGTAATTTACGTAATCTGTTCGTGCATATAGAGGATGATTTTTTCTCAAAGTTCAATGAGCTCAATACGGATGATGAATACGATGTGCACTGTTACAAATTCGTGCCCACTGGATCTCATATACCGAAGCGAGTTTGTGAGCCGGTGTTCTTCATGGCTACGCGTGAGGAGAATGCGTCCGAGTATGCCTTCAACCTTGGCGGCTGCAATGGCTGTCGCAAACCACTTCCCTGGCTAATGAATCAATCTAAGATACGTTTTGAAACCAAACCCAGTTTCGAAGTACTGCAGGAAAAACTGGAAAGCTTCTATAAGACCGATGCCGAATTCAATGCCATCGGCGAAGCTATGGCCAAGGTTAAGGCGCAGATAGACAACTTCAGAGAAGATCAAAAGGAGCGCTAGTGGGCAAATGGGGACGGAGTGAGCTTCCCCCAGTAAAACGGAGTAAATTAGTGAGAGGCATTTCGCCTC
>Ga0055584_100000280_pt1 | contig 48584 bp, 44 predicted proteins | sample OSDHelmetaG_FD_58716 | JGI IMG/M metagenome (GOLD analysis project Ga0055584, IMG submission 58716) | Pelagic marine sediment microbial communities from the LTER site Helgoland, North Sea, for post-phytoplankton bloom and carbon turnover... | ecosystem: Environmental > Aquatic > Marine >... | reverse complement strand
GAACGCAGCGAACGGCGTAAGCATTTCATGAGTGCCAGTCTCGATCACGCCATCTGGTTTCATCATCCCGTGCGCGCTGATGAGTGGCTGCTATTTGACACCTTAGGGCACGGCATTGTCGGTACCCGCGGGCTCGCAACTGGCTTGGTTTTTGGCTCTGATGGAACGCACGTTGCGACCATCGCCCAAGAAGCATTGCTGAGAAAGCGTCGCGATGCGTGAGCGCGACCAGTTTGGTTTGGCGTCGTACGGCGATTTGTTAATAGAGGAGTGAGTCGCAGTTGATACGCAAGAATTGGCCTGTACCTGCATTCGTTAAACCCGACAGGCGTGACAAGTTAGCGCATGAAGCCGGGCGTATTAGCGAGGTATTCGAACAGCATTTTGCCGGCTCGACGATGCCTGGACTGAGTTTTGCCATTGTCGTCGATGACGCCATCGTGTGCGCATCTGGACTCGGCCTGCGCGAATTGGCGTCGGCTGAGGCGCCGAACGTTGATACGGTTTACCGCATCGCTTCGATGACCAAGAGCTTTACTGCTGCAGCGGTGATGTTGCTGCGTGATCGCGGCGCGCTGCGCCTGGACGAAGCCGCGCTTAGCTATCTGCCAGAAATGTCCGAATTTTCTGAAACAACTAAGGATTCGGCACCGATAACGGTACGCGACTTGATGACCATGTCGAGCGGCTGGCCGCAAGATGACCCATGGGCTGACCGGCAGCTGTACCGGGACGATGAGTCCATGCTTAGGCTCTACGCACAAGGTGTGAGCGCAGCAAATCCACCGGGCCTGACTTTCGAGTATTCGAATCTCGCATACATGCTGCTTGGCCGGCTTGTTACGCGCGTCAGCGGGATTGATTCGATGACGTTTATCAATCAAGAGCTGTTGGCACCTCTGGGCATGCACGCAAGCTGCTGGAATGAGTCAGATGTTGCGCCTACGCGGCTAGCGCCTGGTTATCGTTACGAGGACGATATGTGGAAGGAAGAGCCGCGCCTAGCCAGCGGCGGTGACGTCGCGGCTTTCGCGGGGCTATTTTCATCGACTGGCGATTTAGCCCGCTGGGCGGCAATGTTTATGGATGCGTATCCGCCGCGCGATGATGCGGAAACAAGCCCGCTCAAGCGCGCGAGCCTACGTGAGATGCAAGGCGTGCATCGCGTGCATCGCCACGAGCGCCTGCCACACCACGTGCATGAACGCGCGACCACCCGCAGCAGCGGTTATGGCTACGGCCTGTTGATGCGCGACGATGGCGAGAATTGGTCAGCAGGCCATAGCGGCGGTGTGCCGGGTTATGGCTCGCACATGCGTTGGCTGCCAGAGCACGGGGTTGGTGTGATCGCGTTGGCAAACGTGACTTACGCTGCACTCGAAAGTGCTTGTGCTGACGCACTACAACTCATTGGGCGCGACCTCCTCAACGCACCGCGCCGGGCGCAGGCGTCTAGCGCCTTGCTGGTGGCCCAAGACGGTGTAAATCGTTTGTTGAATGAATGGGACGATGATGTTGCCCGCGATTTGTTTGCCGACAATTTTTTCCTCGACAAGGACGTAGAGCATTGGCAATCAGAACTAGCGCAGGTGCGCGCAACCCTCGGCGACTTTGAGCCCGATGGCGGACGCCTAAGCCCGCACAATTGGCTACGTGGCCAGTGGCGGCGGCCAGCGCAATGGGGCTGGTGCCACATTTGGATCACTATGGCGCCGACGGTGCCGCCTCGGATTCAGTTGTTGCGCTTGACGCCAAACCGTTTCCCGAGTGAATTGCTGCAGCGAACGGCGGAGTCTGTAGCGGCCCTGGTCGGCTGCGCGGACCAGCAAGCCTTGGCTGAATTACTCGCAGACGATGCGCCTCGTGAACAGGTACGGCGCGCCATGTGGGCTGCTAGCGCGCGGCTTGGTGCGGCTACTTTGGGCGGCTATATTGCAGGTGATGGGCATGCGAAGGGTCGCTGGCATCTGCACGGCAGGCACGGAGATCTGTTGTTGGAGCTTGTCATGAACGGAGCTGAGCGCCCGAGCGATATTCGCTTTATCGCAGTGTGACAGCAGCTGCAGTTATTCGTACCAGGGCGTCGCGGACACGCAACTCGCCAGATGCCGCTGGTGCGGGAGTTTCTGCACGCGACAGCTGTGATCACTAACAATCTACGCTGGCGTGCTCGCTGGAATCGTGCCTTAGCGGTAGAATCCGGCTTAGCCTGTTGCAGCGGAGCCAGTACCCAAGATGGCAGAACGATCGTTTAAGAAGGAAGTTGAGCAATTGCGCCTCGGCGCGGGCGCGGAATTTCGTGGCGAAGGCATCCTCGCAATCACCAAAGCGCTACTCGAGTGTGGCGTCGGCTACGTCGGTGGATACCAAGGCGCACCTATCTCGCATTTGATGGATGTGCTGGCGGATGCGCGGCCGGTTCTAGATGAGCTTGGTGTGCATTTCGAGTCGAGCGCGAACGAGGCGGCCGCAGCGGCTCTGCTGGCAGCCTCTGTGCATTATCCGATTCGCGGTGCGGCAACCTGGAAGTCCACTGTTGGAACCAATGTTGCGTCAGATGCGCTAGCCAACCTCGCCTCTGGTGGGGTGACCGGTGGCGCGCTGATCATCGTCGGAGAGGACTACGGCGAAGGCTCATCCATAATGCAAGAGCGAAGCCACGCTTTTGCGATGAAATCGCAGATCTGGCTGCTCGACCCGCGGCCGAATTTACCCAGCATCGTCGCCGCTGTGCGCCATGGTTTCGAACTTTCAGAAGCAAGCAACACCCCGGTAATGCTGGAAGTGCGCATCCGTGCTTGTCATGTACACGGTAGCTTTATTGCCAACGACAACGTGCGGCCACCGATGACGGTTGTTGATGCATTGGAGAATCCGACGCGTGACACCAATCGCATCGTACTGCCGCCCGCGTCGTACATCCATGAACAAGAAAAGGTTAATCAACGCTGGCCTGCGGCGCTTGAGTTCATTGAATCTCGCGGCCTCAATGAGGTGTTTACCGGCGACCTTGAGCAACTGGGTATCGTGTTGCAAGGCGGCATGTACAACGGCGTCCTGCGCGCCCTCAGCCAGCTTGGTTTGGCGGACCTGTACGGCAACTCGCGCATACCGTTGTATGTGATGAACGTGACTTATCCCTTGTCCAGTAAAGAGCTGGTCGCGTTTTGTGTGGATAAGAGCGCAGTGTTGATGGTTGAAGAAGGTCAGCCGGATTACTTGGAACAAGCGCTACACGCAATTTTGCGCCGCCACGATGTACAGACACCCTTGCATGGCAAAGATGTGCTGCCCAAAGCTGGCGAATACACGGCGAGCGCGATGGAAGCCGGTTTGCGCAAATTTATGGTGGCTCGCGCACCGGAAATTGAGCTTGCTGTTGATGCATCAATAGTTGCAGTGAAACTCGCTAAGAAAGAGCTACCAAAACTCAACGTAACAGTGCCGCAACGCCCGCCCGGTTTTTGCACCGGTTGCCCTGAACGGCCAATCTTTGCAGCGATTAAATTGGTGCAACAAGAACTCGGTGAGTTTCATATTGCCGGAGACATTGGCTGCCACCTGTTTTCTATTATGCCGCCATTCAACATCGGCTCGACGACGATGGGTTACGGGCTTGGCGTGGCCTCAGTGTCGGGGATGAACGTCAAAGCCAAACGCCGCTCGATAGCGGTCATGGGAGACGGCGGGTTCTGGCACAACGGGCTGACTAGCGGCATTGGCAATGCGGTATACAACAAGAGCGACGATGTCATCTTGTTGGTTGATAACTTTTACTCAGCGGCGACCGGAGGCCAAGATCTGTTGTCGTCGCGTGCAACGCCTAAGCATCGCAGCACCCACCATCCGTTGGAGGACGCGGTGCGCGGCGTGGGTGTGAGTTGGGTGCGCCGACTTGATCACACCTATAGCGTCGGACGCATGCGTGATATTTTGACAGAAGCACTAACCACGCCGATCGCCGGACCCAAGGTGGTGATCGCATCGTCGGAGTGCATGTTGAATCGACAGCGTCGCGAGCGCCCTATAGTGCGCAAAGCGCTGCAACAGCAGCTGCGCGTGGTCACGCAAAAATTTGGTGTTGACGAAGACGTGTGCTGCGGCGATCACGCCTGCATGCGCTTATCAGGCTGTCCGTCTCTGTCGTTGAAGAACGTTGACGACATCTTGCACGATGACCCAGTTGCGCATGTCGAGCCAAGCTGTGTGGCCTGTGGTAACTGTGGTGAAGTTGCTGAAGCTGCCGTGCTTTGTCCGAGCTTTTATAGAGCTGATGTTGTGAACAATCCGCGTCCCTGGGAGCAGTGGCTCAATGGGGTTCGCGATCGCGCTATTCGGATGTTGCAACGCCGCCGTCGTCGGCGTTGGCTTGGCGCCGATTCACAAGCGTTACGTGCATGAGTGATGCAGTTGTAGGGCGTCCAAAGGACGCTATTCCGCGCGACCCTGGCGCACCAATAACGCTGGCAATTTTGGCCGTGGGTGGGCAAGGCGGTGGGGTCTTGTCTGGCTGGTTGTTGCAACTCGCCGAAGGCCAAGGCTGGCGTGTGCAAACGACCTCGGTGCCCGGTGTTGCGCAGCGCACGGGGGCTACGATTTATTATCTGGAGATGCTTGCTGACGCACGCGCGGACGCAGTGCTAGCATTAATGCCAAGCCCGGCGGCTGTTGACATTATCATCGCCGCTGAGCTGATGGAGGCAGGTCGCGCAATTCAGCGTGGCCTTGTGTCGCCGCAACGTACGACCATGATTGCCTCAGACCATCGTGCCTATGCAGTGCTAGAAAAGGTTGTGCCCGGTGATGGTTCCGGCGACGAAAGTGTTGTGCTGGACGCCGCGCGCAACATGTCGAAACACTTCGTGCACGCAAATATGGAGGCGATTTCGAATCGGCATGGCACCATGATTTCGGCGGCCCTGTTTGGCGCGGTGGCCGCGGCTGGAGTGTTGCCGTTTGCGCGTGAAGCGTACGAGCAAACAATCCGTGCCGGGCAAGTTGGAGTTGCTGCGAGCCTGGCCGCGTTCGCTGATGCATACGCCGTGATAGATCGACTCAATGCTGGCGATGACGCACCGGCGCAAGTCGAATCTGCGGTGCCGACCTCAGCTGCAGTACCGATTCGCCCGGGTGCTGGTCTGGCGGGTGGAACCCGCTCCGCGCGCGAGGCTTACACCGCATTGCATCGGCGCATGCGCGAGAGTTTTGCCGCGTCGACACACGCTGTTCTTGGCGAAGGAATTGATGCAGTAGTTGATTTCCAGGACGTACGCTACGGCATCGAATATCTAGATCGCGTGGAAGTCATTTCGAAGTTGGAGCGCGACTGCGATGCGTCACCACTGACCTTGGCTGCGGGCCGTTATATCGCGCAGGCAATGGTGTATGACGATGTTGTCAGGGTTGCTGACTTAAAAACGCGCGCCGGGCGCTTTGAACGTATTCGTAACGACGTCGGTGCTGGCGACCAGCAAATTGTGGAGGTTACCGAGTTCATGCACCCGCGCGTCGAAGAGTTCTGCGCACTGTTACCGGTTCGACTCGGACAAGGCCTCGAGCGCAGCCCTACGGGCATTCGGCTTGTCAGTTTAATATTAGGCAAGGGCAAGCGCGTTCGCACCGATTCATTGCGCTGGTTCATAGTGCTTTATTGTGTCGCGGGACTGCGCCGCTTTAGGCGTGGAACTTTTCGCCATCAAGTGGAAATCAGGCATCTTGAGCAGTGGTTAGAGACGGTGCGAACAGTCGCCATCGAAGACTTGGATCTGGCGGTGCAAGTGTTACGTTGCCGCCGCTTAATCAAAGGTTATGCAGACACCCATGTGCGTGGTCTTAGCAAGTTTGACCGAGCGCTTGCGGTGCTACCTAAATTGCAAGGGCGCAGTGACGCTGCTGCGCAGTTAGCGGCGGTGTTAGAGGCTGCACTGAGTGATGAATCGGGGGATGCCATGGATACTTTGGTGGCGAGCTTATAGATGAGTGTTCAGCCATTAAACCAAACTTCGCTGCGAGCGATGGTCACGGCTACAGAAGTGCACCGCGATGTCTACACCAGTCCAGCAGTGTTCGCGTTGGAAATGCAGCACTTGTTTGCAAACACCTGGGTATTCGTTGGGCATGATTCCCAGGTACCGCATCATGGCGACTACATTACGACGGAAATTGGCACGCAGTCGGTGATTATGGTGCGCCACTCCGATGATGCCGTTCACGTTCTCTACAATCGTTGCGCGCACAAAGGCACACAATTGGTTACCAGCCCTGCAGGCAATACCGGCCGGCATTTCCGTTGTCCGTATCACGCTTGGACCTACGAAACGGATGGTTGTCTTTATGCAATTCCGTTACCTAAGGGCTACGACAATACTGGCTTCGAAAGCAGCCGCGCCGCGCTTGGCATGACACCAGTGCGTCACGTACGCAATTATCGCGGATTTGTGTTCGCCAAGCTCAACGACGCGGGCGCAGATTTCGACAGCTATTTTGGCGATGCGCTTTCGAGCCTTGACAACATGGTTGACCGCTCGCCTGCGGGCAGGCTTGAGGTCGCTGGCCCGCCGCTACGATATATGCACCGTTGTAACTGGAAGATGCTGGTTGAGAATCAAACCGATACTTGCCATCCAATGGTTGCGCATGAGTCATCCGCAAGCACAGCGGGCGAGCTCTGGGAGAGCTGGGACCAGCCTGCTGACGGTGCCAAGCCCATGGCAGTTGAGATCATTGCACCGTTTGCGTCTAGATACGAATTCTTCGAAGAGATGGGAATTCGGGTTTGGGAGCATGGCCATGGACACACTGGAGTGCATCATTCCACTCACTCCAACTATTCAGCCATCCCTGGGTATTACGAAGGGATGGTCGAAGCTTACGGCGCGGACCGAGCGCAAGCAATTTTGGCCGAAAGCCGACACAACACGGTGTACTTCCCGAACATCATGATCAAAGGGCCGATTCAACAGCTGCGTTTATTTAAACCGATCGCCGCTGATCGAACTTTGGTCGAGAGCTATATTTACCGATTGGTAGATGCTCCAGAGTTATTACTTGAGCGGACTGCGATGTACAACCGTTTGATCAATGCGCCCACGTCGGTTGTCGGGCACGACGATCTGGAAATGTACGAACGCGCACAGCGTGGCTTGATGACGAACGGCAACCAATGGGTCAACGTGCAACGCTTGTACGATGCTTCGGAACACGAAACCGCGAGCGCAGTTGCTAACGGTACGACGGAACGCCAAATGCGCAATCAGTTCCAGGCTTGGCTCAAATATCTAACGCTGACGATGCGCGATGGCGACGCATGAGCAGCGCTCGATGTAAGCAACTAAGCGATTTTGTTTATGCGGAAGCGCGCGCCTTGGATGAATGCCGTTACGAAGATTGGTTGCACCTGTTTGCATCCGACGGCGTTTATTGGATGCCGCTTGAGCCTGGTCAAACTGACCCGGTGTTGGTCACTTCGCTGATGTATGAAGACTTGTTCTTGCTGACATTGCGTGTGCGTCGTCTCAGCGGCGAGCGCACGTACTCACAAAAACCGATGAGCCGTTGCCATCATCTATTACAACGCCCGTGCGTCGATGATGTTGATGAAAAAGCAGGGCGTTTTACTGTGACAACAGCATTTCACTACGTCGAAACTCGGCGCGATGAACAACAATTGTATGCAGGTTGGGCGCGTTATGAGCTTTGCCTGGAGCAAGACGAGTTGCGTATCAAGTGTAAACGCGTTGACTTGGTCAACTGCGATGCCGCGTTTGGCAACATACAGTTGCTGATGTAGATGGCGTACTCTGATCCTAATTTAGATACCGTGCATGATGCCTTCATGGACGCTGCACGCCACTATGGTGATAGAGCCTTTGTGCAGGTGCTCAACGAGACGGCTGCAGCCTATGGAATTGCACCGGGAGATTGGAGTTACGCCGAAGCTGCACAAGAAATTCAGCAACTGCGCGAACGTTACGTCAGTAATGGCTATCAAAGCGGTGACCGAGTCGCGTTACTGTTGGAGAATCGCCCAGCATTTTTTGCGCACTGGTTTGCACTCAATGGGCTTGGCGTGTCGGTAGTGCCTATCAATCCAGACTTGCGCGCCGCCGAACTTAAATACATCTTCGCGCACGCACACCCAGTATTAGCCATCGCCATACAAGCGCGCGTTGCGGATCTGAAAAATGCAGTCGCAAGTGCTGAGATTGCCTGCCTTGTGATCGCTGATGGTGAAGTTTTGCCGTCACGCGCAAAGGCTGCAACGCAGCGCCATGTTGCTTCAGAACCTGACACGCCACTGAGTCGTGAAGCGGCGATACTGTACACCTCTGGCACCACCGGTACGCCCAAAGGGTGCGTGCTGTCGAACCTATATTTCCTCAGCTGCGGCACCTGGTACAGCACCACCGCGGGTCTTTGCAATATCACCACAGCGGGCGAACGCATGCTTACGCCCTTGCCGTTGTTTCATATGAACGCGATGGCCTGCTCGACCCTCGCGATGATCGCGGTTGGCGGAACATTGATAATTTTGGATCGTTTCCATCCGAGTACCTGGTGGGATAGCGTGCGCGAAAGTCGCGCGACTTGTATTCATTACCTAGGCGTTGTGCCAACCATGTTAATGGCGGCGCCGCCATCGAGTGACGACCGCAAGCACACAGTACGATTCGGCTTTGGGGCGGGCGTAGATCGTCGCCTGCATGATCCATTCGAACAGCGCTTCGGTTTTCCGCTGGTCGAAGCATGGGCGATGACTGAGACCGGCAACGGCGCCGTTATCGCCGCGAACCATGGTACGCGCAAGACCGGACTTAATTGTTTTGGGCGCCCGAGTGCAGATATCGAAGTGCGATTGCTCACCGATAGTGGACAGGATGCCGCGCCGGGTGAGCCAGGTGAGTTGTTGGTGCGCCGCGCTGGAGACAATCCACGACATGGCTTTTTCACTGAATACTATCGTGACCCGGCGGCGACCGCCGAAGCATGGCTCGATGGCTGGTTTCATACTGGCGACGTGGTCACGCGAGACGCTGATGGAGACTTAGTTTTTGTTGATCGAAAGAACAATGTTATTCGCCGTAGTGGTGAGAATATTGCGGCTGTCGAAGTCGAATCGGTACTGTTGCGCCATCCGCACGTCGCTGCTGCGGCGGTGGCTGCAGTACCGGACCCGGTTCGGGGCGATGAAGTTTTTGCGTGCATTGTCGCCGAGCAAACTCCGGGCGACGAGCCGAGCCGAGATACGCTCGCACAAGATATCGTCCATTGGGCGCTAGACCAGTTGGCCTACTACAAAGCGCCGGCGTATGTGGCGTTCGTGACGGCGTTACCGCTTACATCCACGCAGAAGATTGCGCGCGCTGAGATGCGTGATTTGGCCATGCGTATGCGCGAAGATGTGAACACGGTCGATACCCGTACTATGAAGAAACGTTCGTGAATGCAACAACACGGCAAGCCTATGATGGTGTTGTCATTACAACCCCTGTCACGGTGCCCTATGTGCGCTACTCGAAAGAGTCGGCGCATTGGTGGATTGCCTCAGCACTGGGTGAGGCATTGCGCCAAGCCGGTATTCGCTCACGCGAGCTCGACGGATTCTCTGTATCAAGTTTTACCCTTGCGCCGGACACGGCGGTGGGTTTGGTGCAGCATTTGGGTTTGACACCACGTTGGCTTGACCACATTCCGATGGGCGGTGCGAGCGGTGTCGCAGCGTTGCGCCGGGCGGCGCGCGCAGTGCAGGCGGGTGATGTCGATGTTGTTGCCTGCGTTGCCGGTGACGCGAACCATGTTGATTCCTTTCGGCGTATGTTGTCGAGCTTCAGTCGTTTTGCACAAGACGCGTCGTATCCGTATGGCTCAGGCGGTCCGAACGCGTGTTTCGCATTATTGACCGACCACTACATGCGTAAATTTAACGCCACGCGAGAAGATTTTGGTCGAATCTGTGTGGCGCAGCGCGCCAATGCGCTGTCATTTCCACACGCGATCATGAAGAAGCCGCTGAGCCTCGAAGAGTACATGGCGGCGCGACCAATCTCCGACCCGATCGCCTTGTTTGATTGCGTCATGCCGGTTGCTGGGGCCGAAGCATTTCTGGTGATGCGTGAAGAAAGTGCGCGCGCAGCGAACTTGCCTGCGGCCCGCATTCTCGCAACCATTGAGCGGCACAACGCTTTTCCCGATGACCCGATTCAGATGCGCGGTGGCTGGGCTATGGATGTGGATGAACTCTACGCAATGGCGGCATTGTCGCCTGCTGAGGTCGATTTTGTTGAAACTTATGACGACTATCCAGTCATTTGCATGATGCAGTTCGAGGACCTGGGGTTTTGTGCCAAAGGCGAAGCGCCGGAGTTTGTGCGTAGCCATACCTTGGACACGCACGGAAGTTTTCCGCACAACACCTCCGGTGGTCAGCTTTCCGCAGGTCAAGCGGGCGCTGCAGGCGGTTACTTAGGCTTAGTTGAAGGTGTGCGGCAGGTAACTGGTCATGCGCTTGGTGCTCAAGTCGAGGATGCGCGCACTGGCTTGGTATCCGGTTTCGGCATGATCAATTTCGATCGCGGCTTGTGTTCCAGCGCCGCAATAATCGCGCGCAGTTAACGAGCCTATCTAGTTATGACATTGCCGTTGCAGCCACCGCCCAAAAAAGATCCGCAAAAGCGCACACGCGTGCCAGTGCGCCCGCCTGCGCAGCGCAGTAGAACTGGCACCTATCTTTGCGCATTTGCAGCGGAAGGGCGTTTTGCCTTGCAGGTTTGTGAGGCTTGCGGCGCGACACAGTATCCGCCGCGCGAAGCATGCGCAGTGTGTTTGTCGATGGCCTTGACTTGGCGCGACGTGCCTGCAGCTGGCATGGTCCTCGCCGATACCATTGTTCGTACCAGCACTGTGGTCTATTTCCGTGAGCGCACGCCGTGGAGAATCGGCACGGTACAACTTAGTTGTGGCCCTTCTGTCATGTGTCACCTGCATGGCGACTGCGAGGTCGGTCAGCCGGTTAGGGTGATAAACCGTCTGGACAAATCCGGCCATGGAGTGCTGATGGCGCTACCGCAAACGGATACCGCACATATGGAAGACGATGAATTGCTGCGCGAGTTAACCTGCGATCCGAAGTTTCGCCGCGTGTTGATTACAAATGGTCGCAGTGCCGCTGGCCAAGCCTTGGCGCAAGCGCTATCCGATGCAGGTGCTGCCATTGTTTTTGTTGGCGAAGCGGAAAGTTGGCGCCCTTATCCTGGACAAGATGCGCTTCGCCAGATCCCGAACGTCGAAGTGCTGCCAATGGACGTGACCGATACCGATTCATTGACCGAGCTAGCCGGCGAGATCGGCGGCAAAGTTGACATCCTGATTAACACTGCCAGGTTTGTGCGCCCGGGCGGTGCTATGGATCGCGAAGATATCATTTTTGCGCGCGACGAGATGGAGGTGAACTACCTGGGCTTAATGCGCCTGGCGCAGAGCTTTGGCCCAGCGATGCGTGCACGCGGTGCTGATGGCGTTAATAGCGCCACTGCGTGGGTCAATATCTTGTCCGTCTACGCATTCTCGAACCTGCCAGAATTCGGCTCGTTCGCGGCGAGTAATGCGGCGGCGCTGTCATTGTCGCAATGCCTACGCGCGGAGATGCGCCCTGGCGGAGTGCGGGTAATGAACGTGTTTACTGGACCGACTGAGGATGACTGGCATCAGCCCTTGCCACCGCCTAAGGTTGTGCCGAGTGCGCTGGCGCGCGGTGTGGTTGCGGCACTGCGAGACGGGCTTGAAGATGTTTATTTGGGTGATGTTGCTAAAGACCTGATCGAGCGCTGGCGAGCTAGCCCGAAAGTTCTCGAGCGCGAGTTGACCGAAGTGGAGGACATGTAAATGGGGCTAGCGAAAAGAACGTGGAACAGCATCAGCGTTTACGCTTACGGTGCAATGCAATCATGAGCCTGGATAATGTGACCAGCGCTGCTGGGCAAGCGTCCCTCAGTGGCTTGATGATGGCGATGGCCACGGGTGACGTAGAGGTGGTCGATCTAACCCACACGCTAGACCCAGACTTTCCAGTGATTATTTTGCCGCCCGAGTTTGGCCAATGTGCACGCTTTCGCATGGAAGAGATTTCAGCCTATGACGGCCGTGGGCCAGCGTGGAAATGGCACAATATTTCTTGTTGTGAACACACCGGAACACATTTTGACGCGCCGATTCATTGGGTGTCTGGGCGTGACCTGCCTAACAACGCGGTTGACACTATACCGGTAGAACGCTTGATCGCACCTGTGTGCGTGATCGATTGCTCTGCTGGTGCAGCAGCGAACGATGACTATGAACTGAGTGTCGACGACATTCTGGCCTGGGAACTCAAGCACGAGCGGATCCCGAGTGGTTGCTGGGTATTGATGCGTACCGATTGGTCAAAGCGTCGCGGCGCTGAATACCTCAACATGCGTGATGATGGCGCGCATTCTCCGGGGCCCAATCCGGCTGCAGTGCGTTTGCTGGTTGAGCGCGACATCCTAGGTTTTGGGACTGAGACGGTTGGCACAGATGCCGGGCAAGGATTCCATTTTGCACCGCCTAATCCTGCGCATTTCTATTTTCACGGTGCTGGAAAATATGGCCTGCAATGTCTCAGTAATGTTGACCAACTACCGCCAACGGGCGCGGTGTTGATTGCACCACCGCTCAAGATCAAACAGGGAACCGGCAGCCCATTGCGCGTGATGGCCATGATTCCCGGGCGCTGCGCTACGCCGGCAGCGGCGAGTTAGAGTCGATCACAGTGACTGGGGCTGTGCAAAACGTCGCGGTAATTACCGGAGGCAATCAAGGTATTGGTGCCGCAGTTGCAGCGCTGATGCTAGAACAGGGTTATACCGTGGTGTCGTTGGGACTTGAGCTTCCGCAATTTGAACATCCGAAGCTGCACGGCGAGGTGGTTGACCTGCTTGACGCGTGTGCGACCGAACGCGCCGCCGAGCGCATTGCCAGGGCCTATGGTGTGACGCACCTGATTCACAACGCAGGCCAGATTTGGCCAAACTTATTAGAGGATGCGAAGCCATCGGACATTACCGGTCTGGCGCAGTTACACCTCGGGTCGGCGCTGTCGTTGTTACAGGCTTTTTTGCCGAACATGAAGGCCGCGCAATTCGGCCGGGTTATCTTCAACTCATCGCGCGCGAGTCTTGGCGTGCCCACGCGTACCGCGTATAGCGCAACAAAAGCGGGAATTGTCGGGATGGCCCGCACCTGGGCCTTAGAACTTGCTGCGCATGGCATCACCGTAAACGTAGTGGCGCCGGGTCCAATACTGACGGACAACTTCTGGGATCTAGTGCCCAAAGGCTCTCAGCAAGAGCAGGCAATTGCGGCACGTATACCGGTTGGGCGGGTTGGCACTGTGGATGATGTTGCCCGTGCTTTTATGTTCTTTGCGGCGCCTGAAGCAAGCTTCGTTACCGGCCAGACACTTTACGTGTGCGGCGGCGCCAGCATTGGGGCAATGTCGTTATAGGTATGCTGGGAGTCTGGTCAGTAGCAGTGCAGAAACAGGCGCTGGATTTTTGTCGGCCGTGCCTTGCTGCGTTGATAGTGTGCGCGCCAGCGCATGGCGCAGTGTTTAGTTATGTCAGTGTCGATATGTCCAGCCGGCAGCTGTTGGCCGCCGAAATGCCTGATCAACGCATTCGTCCGGCGTCATTGGCGAAGCTCATGACGGTGCACGTTATTCTCCTGGACATTGCGGCGGGGCGATTGAAGCTGAGCCAGCGTGTTGCCGCCTCACCTTTAGCTGCGGCCCAACTGCCGGTGCGCGTGGGGCTTAAAGCAGGGCGCAAATATCTGCTGTCAGAATTGCTAAGTGGCGCAATCATCCGCTCGGGCAATGACGCTGCGGTGGCTCTCGCAGAAGCAGGTGCCGGCACCGAAGAGGACTTTGTTGTGCGTATGAATCAGCGCGCCGGCGAGCTTGGTTTACGCAATACGCGCTTTGCCAATGCCAGCGGCTTACCAGCTGATAATGCCTATACCTCGGCACGCGACGTAGCTCGCTTGGTGTTGGCTATAGCTGCGCAAAACGCTGACTACAGCACTTTGTTTATGCAACGCGCATTCCACCTCGGCAAGGTCAAGGTGAATGGCCACAACCGTTGGTTATCTGCATATAAAGGTGCGGATGGCATGAAGACAGGTTTCACTTGCAGGGCTGGCTATCATCTGGCCGCGACTGCGACTAAACTGGGCCGTCGCCTCGCTGTGGTGGTGCTTGGAGCGAGCACCAGCCGAGAGCGTCTCAACACCAGCAAACGGCTTATGGATGCGGCATTTGGGCGCCCGCCCAGTGGCGCGGCGCCAGTCGACAAAGCTATCCCGAACACTGCGTCGAGCCCAGTGCCTGGCGCGATTATTGCCGCGAGTTGTAAACGAACGGGTTATGCCGGCGTCAAAAAATACGCGCCATCAGGGTGGAGCATCGCGTTGCAGCCCTTCGCCAAGCGCGCCGCGGCGCTCAAGCACTCGCGCAAGTTTATTGCCCGTTTTATCCCTGCCGCACGGCCTTTCCTTACGCCGCGCTTAGCGACTGGCCTGGCCTACCAGGCTGGCGCCACTGGGTTGAGCCGCAAGCTCGCCTCCAAGGCGTGTTTAAGCGCGCGCAAAACCGGCTTGCACTGCTTGGTGCAGTCGCCGGTCGTTGCGCACCTACATTGGAAGCGTGCCGTGAACCTTGCGCGGCGCTCAAAACGCTAAGTCAAGGCCCAACAACGCCAACACCGGATGGTGATCCTGGCGCTATACTGCAGTTACTATGACCCATCACGCTCATTACTAAAGAGGTGCTGCTATGTCCGTCCACGCGCTGTCCCCAAACGAATCTGCTGACGCTGTTCAGCAAACCAAGGTTGATCTCGCCGCATCGCACCGCCTTGCGGTATTCCACGATCTGGAGGAGGGGATCGATAATCACTTCACTGTGACCGTGCCTGGTACCGCAGACCAATTTTTGGTGCTGCCATTCGGACTGCACTGGTCGGAAGCGCAAGCGAGCCACATGATCGTATTCGACGAGGCTGGCAATATCCTTGCGGGCGAAGGTGAGGTTGAGCTGTCGGCGCAATGCATACACGCACCGATTCACCGCGTTACTGGCGCGCGGGTGGTTATGCACACGCACCAGACCTGGGCTGTCGCGCTCAATATGCTGGAAAACAACCGCTTGTTACCCGCGAGCCAAACTGCTGCATTTTTTCATGGCCGGGTAGCCTACGATGACACTTATGCGGGTACTGCGGACACCTTGGAAGAGGGGGAGCGCCTCGCTCATCTGATGGGTGATAAACGTGTAATGTTCATGAAGAATCACGGTGTACTAGTGGTCGGTGATACGGTGGCGCAAGCTTATCGACGTTTGTACTTGTTGGAACGCGTGTGCCGCGCCCAGATTCTGGCTATGAGTACTGGTGCGGAAATTAAAGTCTTATCTGACGAGATCGTCGCGCAAGTGCAAACGCCGCCGGGATTTGACCGTCATGGTGGCCGCGAGCGCGAGCGCTTGTTCTTTGCAGCGATGAAGCGTGTACTAGACCGTGAATTACCAGGCTACGCCGACTGAGCAGCGCTTGTTGAATTCTGTAGCCCCCCAATTGAAACGACCTAACCCGGGTTATTAGTATGCCCGAGGAGCAACAATCAATGTCGACCGTGATGAATTCTCCGCATGCGCGTGACGTCGCATCCCTCTTGCATCCAATGACTAGCCCTGGTCGACACGAGCAAGATGGACCGCTGATTCTGCAAAAAGGCAAAGGTGTTTACGTCTGGGATCTGGAAGGTAATCAATATCTAGAAGGCATGGCGGGGCTATGGTGCACGTCGCTTGGCTTTGATAACGAGCGCTTGATCGAAGCGGCGGTGCAGCAAATGCGCACACTGCCGACTTACCACACCTTCTTTCATCGTTCGAATATGCCGGCGATTGATGTGGCCGAAAAGCTGTTGGCGATGGCACCTGTGCCGATGTCCAAGGTTTGGTTCGCGAACTCCGGTTCCGAAGCCAACGACCACATGATCAAGTTTGTGTGGTTTTACAACAATGGTCGCGGCAAGCCAGAAAAGAAAAAGATCATCGCGCGCCATGATGGTTACCACGGCATTGCAGTTTCTTCCGGTAGCTTGACCGGGCTGCCGCTTATGCACAAAGGTTTCGATCTACCAATTGCAAACATTTTGCATACCGGTAGCCATGGTTATTATCGTCATGGTCTGCCTGGCGAATCGGAAGAAGATTTTGCTACTCGCCGAGCAGAAGAGCTCGAAGCAATGATCCTCGCGGAAGGGCCGGAAACAGTAGCGGCGTTTGTGGCTGAGCCGGTGATGGGTGCTGGCGGTGCGATTATTCCGCCGCGCACTTATTTCGCGAAGATTCAAGCGGTTCTGCGTAAATATGATGTCTTAATGGTAGCTGATGAAGTCATTACCGGCTTTTACCGCACCGGCGACGCATTTGCGTGCCAGACCTACGACATTAAACCCGACATCATGATTAACGCGAAGCAACTTTCGTCAGCGTACATGCCAATTTCGTCGGTGATGTTGAATGAAGAGATCTACAGCGTAATTCGTGATTTTGCGACCGAAAATTCTGCTTTAGGTACAGGGTTTACCTACTCTGGGCATCCAGTAGCAGCGGCGGTTGCTTTGGAGACTTTGAAAATCTACGAAGAAACAGACATCGGCTCCCACGTACGTAAAGTTGCGGCGATTGCGCAACGTCGCCTTGCCGCTCTGGGTGACCATCCGTTGGTGGGCGACGCCAGCGGCGTCGGATTGATCGGTTCTGTTGAGTTAGTTAAAGACAAAGCAACCAAAGAAAGCTTCGGGCCTGAAGTTGCTGGCTGGTGCAGCGAGGCGTGCACACGTCGCGGTGTAATTTTGCGGTCTTGTGCTGGGACTCGGGTGGCTTTTTGTCCACCACTCATCGTCACCGAAGACGAGATCAATATGTTGTTTGATCGCTGGGCGCTCGCTCTCGACGATACTCTCGAGTACGTGCGCGCTGAAGGGCTAATGTAAGACTACCATTGGGCGTTCCGAGCTGCCTCATGTCGTCTAGGCAGCTTGGAACGTTAGGCGCGTAGCGCAGTGCGCTCGCTTAGTCGCATGCTGGACTGAGCTGCACGATCTGCGCCGCGCATCAACTTCTCCTAGAAACTGCGCAGAGTTGGCATCCCGGATGCGAGCCCATCAAGCGGCGTTGGCCGGCTCGGGGTCGTAATCCAGCACTGGTGCTAACCAAGTTTCTACCTCGGTAACGCTCATTTTCTTGCGTGCGGCATAGTCTTCGACCTGATCGAGTTGCACCTTGCTGACGCCAAAATAGCGGCTCTCTGGGTGGGCAAAATACATGCCGCTGACCGATGATGCAGGCGTCATTGCGAAACTCTCAGTGAGCTCCATGGCAATTCGTTCCCGTGCACCCAACAAAGCGAATAGCGTCGCTTTTTCAGTATGGTCAGGGCATGCAGGATAGCCTGGCGCAGGGCGGATGCCGTCGTATTCTTCTTTTATTAGGTCCGCATTGGGCAGTGCTTCGCTCGGCGCATAGCCCCACAGCGAGCGGCGGGTGCGTTCATGCATAAACTCAGCGAGTGCTTCAGCGAGCCGATCAGCGAGAGCCTTAAGCATGATTGCGCTGTAGTCGTCGTGTTGTTTCTCGAAATGTTGCGCACGTGCCTCGACCTCAGCTCCGGTTGTAACCGCGAACGCGCCAATGAAATCACTTATACCGCTGGCCTTCGGTGCAATGAAGTCCGCCAATGCGAGGTTTGCCCGCCCGCGGTCACGGCGCAACTGTTGACGTAAGGTATGAATACGAGTCGCTGCGCCGATTGGTGTAACTGGCATCACCAACTCGATATCATCACCGACGCTGTTTGCGTTCCAAAAACCAATGACTGCTTTGGCGTCTAGCCAGGTTTCCGCGATGATGCGGTCGAGCATGTGTTGCGCGTCATCGAATAAGCTTTGTGCTGCCGCACCAACTGCGTCATCTTGCAGGATGCGTGGATAGCTGCCGTGCAGATCCCAGGAGCGAAAGAATGGCGACCAATCGATGTAAGGTCTCAGTTCAGCAATTGAGACATCCTCAAACGTTCGGACACCAAGAAAGCTTGGCGTAGTTGGAGTGTAGTTTTCCCAATTGATGGGAGCTCCATTTTTCCTTGCCTGCGCAATCGGCACCCGCACTGCGCGCTTTCGGTCGGTTTCGCGCGATACACGTATGGTTTCATATTCCGAACGTATTGAGTCGGTATATTCGCGCGATTCACGGCTTAGCAGTCGACTAACGACCGCTACTGCGCGCGAGGCATCTGCCACATAAATTGTTGGGCCGCTGTATTGCGGCTCAATTTTAACCGCTGTGTGTACGCGACTAGTAGTGGCGCCACCAATGAGCAAGGGCAGAGTTAATTTCTCGCGTTCGAGTAATGCCGCGACGTGGCGCATTTCGTCCAAACTTGGGGTTATGAGCCCGGACACACCGACAACATCAGCCTTGGCTTCTTTGGCGGCCTCGATGAGTTTTGCACCAGGCACCATCACGCCAAGATCGATGACCTCATAGTTGTTGCATCGAAGCACAACGCCGACAATGTTCTTGCCAATGTCGTGGACATCGCCTTTCGCAGTGGCTAGCACAACCGTGCCAGCAGAACTTCGTGCTGCGCCTTCGTTTTCGTGTTCAATAAACGGTTCTAGATGCGCCACTGCTTTTTTCATAACACGGGCACTCTTTACGACTTGCGGCAAGAACATTTTGCCTTCGCCAAATAGATCGCCGACGATGTTCATACCATCCATCAACGGCCCTTCGATGACATCCAGTGCGCGCGTACTCTCCAGGCGCATAGCTTCAGTATCTTCGACGACATAGGTGTCGGTGCCTTGCAACAGCGCGTGGATAAGACGCTTGTTAGGCGGCTGCTGGCGCCAACTCAAATCGGCTTTATGCGCGCCGTCCGTTTGGACGGCACTTTGCGCTACTTCTAACAATCGATCAGCGGCATCCTCGCGCGTGTTAAATAACACGTCCTCGATACGCTCACGGAGTTCGTTATCGATATCCGAGAAAAGCGGCAAGCGTCCGGCATTTACTATTGCCATATCGAGGCCGGCTTTAACCGCATGGTAAAGAAACACAGTGTGCATCGATTCGCGCAGTGCATTATTGCCACGAAACGAAAATGATAAGTTGGAGATGCCCCCGGACGTTAAAGCGTGGGGGCAGCGCTTCTTGATTTCTGTAACTGCGGTGATGAAGTCAAGGGCGTAATTTGCGTGCTCTGCGATGCCTGTAGCAACGGCGAACACGTTGGGATCGAAGATGATGTCTTCCGGCGGAAATGCGAGTGTCTCGGTTAGCAGTTTGTAAGCGCGCTCGCAGATCTCGATTTTGCGTTGAGCGGTATCTGCTTGGCCTGTCTCATCGAAGGCCATGACCACAACCGCGGCGCCAAAGCGTTGCACTGTGCGTGCTTGTTCAAGGAAGCTCTCTTCGCCTTCTTTTAAGCTTATTGAATTTACGATCGCTTTTCCTTGCACGCATTTCAATCCCCTTTCTAGAATGGAAAAGCGCGAAGAATCCAGCATCAACGGGATGCGACAGATATCCGGCTCGGACGCAATCAAATTCAAAAAGGTGTGCATGGCCTCTTCGGAGTCCAACAAGCCTTCATCCATGTTGATGTCTAGTATTTGGGCACCGCTTTCGACCTGATCGCGAGCAACTTCCAATGCAGTATCGAAGTCGCCACTCATGATGAGTTTCTTAAAGCGTGCAGAGCCGGTGACGTTAGTGCGTTCGCCGATGTTTACGAGCAAGCTGTCCGGGCCAATTGTTGTTGGCTCGAGTCCAGAAAGTCTTAGCCGTTGTGGCAACTGTGGAACAAGCCGAGGCGATACGTTTTCAATCGCTGCTCGAATCGCCTTGATATGTGCGGGCGTAGTGCCGCAGCATCCGCCAACAATGTTGACTTGACCGTCGCGCGCAAGGCGCCCCAAGGTGTCCGCCATCTCATCAGCGGTTTCATCGTAGCCGCCTAGTTCATTCGGCAGGCCTGCGTTTGGGTGACACGACACGAAGGTGTCTGCGACCCGTGCCAAATCAATAACGTAGTGTTTTAGCGCATCAGATCCGAGCGCACAGTTGAGCCCGACTGACAGTGGCTTTGCATGTTTAACGGAGTGCCAAAACGCTTCACCGGTCTGGCCGGACAAGGTGCGCCCGCTCATGTCGGTAATGGTGCCAGAGATGAGTAGTGGAATGTGCGTTTTGCGCTGCTCACGCAAGCGGCTAACTGCGCTCAACGCGGCTTTGGCATTGAGCGTGTCGAAGATAGTTTCGACCATGAGCGCATCGACACCACCGTCTAGCAGTGCATTGGCGGCTTCCAAATAGACTTGTTCCAGCTCATCAAACTCAACGTTGCGTGCGGCTGGGTCATTCACGTCCGGCGACAATGATGCAGTTCGGTTGGTCGGTCCGAGCACTCCGATTACCCACATTTGCCGCTGTGGCTCGAGCTCGTGCACCGTCGCTATGGCTTCACGCGCAATGCGCGCGGCTGCAATGTTTAGTTCGGTAACAATATCGGATAAAGCGTAGTCAGCCTGAGATATAGAGTTTGCGTTGAAGGTGTTGGTGCAAACGATGTCGGCGCCCGCGAGTAGGAAATCGGTGTGTATCTTGGCAATTTCTTGTGGCTGAGTTAGGCACAATAAGTCGTTATTGCCAGCAAGGTCCGATTCGTGCTCGAGGAAACGTGTACCACGAAAAGCACCTTCATCAAGCTGCAGATTTTGAATGCTAGTGCCCATGGCACCGTCCATGACCAAAACCCGCTCAAGTAAGGTTTTGTCCAAGCTGCTAGAGATCATGCGTGTTGTCCCAAATCGGATGTCGTGCCCGTAGCGGGTCTGTCGGATTTTTGTTCCGGGAGCTCATTTTGCGTGCGCAGACCCAACATGAGGCAAGCGGCGGCGCTGAGCTCTGGCTTATTCAGAGTGTAGAAGTGGAAATCCCGAACGCCGTGCTCAGATAGGGTTCGGCACAGTTCTGCAGCGACTGTAGCGGCGACCATCGCGCGCACTTCAGGTACATCATCGAGCCCATCGAAAAGTTGCGACAGCCATTTGGGTAGCGTCGCGCCGCAACGTTTAGCAAAACCAGTCATGCGGCGGAAATGCGCAATCGGCATTATTCCTGGGATGATTGGGATGGAGACCCCAGCTGCACGGGCGCGGTCTAAGAATCGTAAATAGCTGTCGGGCTCAAAAAAGAACTGGGTGATTGCGCGGCTTGCGCCGGCATCCACTTTGCGTTTCAGGTGGTCTAAGTCAGTTTGTGCTGAGGCGGCTTCTGGATGCACATCTGGATACGCAGCAACGGTGATCGGAACGTCGAACTCCGAGCGAATTCCGGCAACCAGCTCGGCTGCATTATTAAAGCCGTCGGGGTGTGCCGTGAACTGATTGGAGCCATCCTGAGGATCCCCGCGTAACGCGACAATCTGTTTCACGCCGCTAGCGATATAGTCTCTGACGACTTGCAGTACCTCGGACTTGGAGGCTGCCACGCATGTCAGGTGGGCCGCCGGGGCGAGATTGGTTTCGCGGATGAGCCGCTCAACAGTTGCGTGAGTACGTTCGCGTGTGGAACCTCCCGCGCCATAGGTCACGGATACGAATTCTGGTTTAAACGGCGCCAGCTGTTCTACCGCAGACCATAGTTGCTGTTGCGCTGTTTCGGTGGCTGGAGGGAAGAACTCGAATGAAACTTTTGTCTCCCCGCGCAGTGCTGACACTGGCGGCCACGGACGTCGGCTGAAGCGATCTCGAACTTCGATGGTGCTCGCTGACAGTGCGTCTAGCGGTACAGCGGCTGCGTCGTTCGAATCGTCAGGAGTACTCACTATGCAACCTCAAGTTGATGATGGGATGGTGCTGTAGAGCCCTGGCTTGCAGTCCAAATGCTCACGACTAGATGCGTGCCATCGGTTTGCGCTGAGCTCTGTAAGTGTTCCGTACGAAGATCTTCTAAGCCGGCGTCGGCGCACCACGAGCGCACCGATTCGTCGCTCAAGCCCATACGGCGGTGGGCATGCTCCGAGCGCAAGGATTCAAAGTTGTGTGGTGCGAAGTCTATGATGATTAGCTGTCCGCACGGCCTGAGGGTGCGGGCAGCTTCCGCAATGGCGAGTCCCGGATCGTCTAAGTAGTGCAAAACGTGATGCAACACCGCGACATCGGCGCCACCAGCAGGCACGTCCAAGTTGTAAAGGTCGCCTTTGCGAACTCGACAGTGGCGTAGATTTTCGCGGTCCATCTTGGCGCGCGCGACACGCAGCATGTCTGAGCTCAGGTCAATGCCCAGACCACGCTCGAAGCGCGGCGCGAACAATTCCAGCATGCGCCCGGTGCCGGTACCAAGATCTAAGAAATCATTCACCACGGCTGGCGCGAGCAGCTCTAACAAGCGTTGTTCGATTTGCGCCGCACCAACCGTTACATCGCGAAACGCGTCCCACTTGCTTGCGATCTGATCGAAGTGACGCTCCGCTTCACGCGCGCGGTTTGTGCGCCAAGTCTGTAAACGCTCCATCGCTTTGCTTAGCTCGGTTTGCTGCCCGTCCAGTAACGGTAGGACGCGACGCACCAACTCAGCACCCGCGCCATCAGTGGCGATACTGAACAGCGCGCTGGCACCTTCTTGATGGCGAGTGAGGAGGCCTGCGTCACACAGCACTTTGAGATGTCTACTGACACGCGGTTGGCTTTGCGCCAGCACCCGCGAGAGCTCACCGACGCTAAGTTCGCAGCAATCAATCAGGGCAACGATGTTGAGTCGCGTGGGTTCGGCAATTGCTCGTAGCCCTTCCAGTAGCATCATGGTGAAGATCATCCAAATGGCTATACTATGCGAATATAAAGATATCTTTATATAACGCAAGTATTTTGTGTTTATCGAACACCGGACATTGCCGCCAGGCTATTAGCGCGTGAAAATGTGCAAATGACTCTGAGATTCCTCCACCAAGCAATGCGCCAATCTATGCGCACCCTGATGCTCGCTCTGTGCCTGGGCTTGGGCAGCGCGACCGCGGTGCAGGCGGCCGGGAACTTTGCCGCTGGTGTTGCTGCCTATGAGAGCAAAGATTTCGCCGCCGCCATGGCGCATTGGTTGCCGCTGGCCAAATCCGGGTTTGCAGCGGCACAACACAACGTCGCCGTTATGTATGACCATGGGCAAGGCGTGGCCGCCAACGATGCACTCGCCGTATCGTGGTATGAGCGAGCAGCGAATGGTGGCCACGCACCATCACAGCACTCGCTCGGCCTCCTCTACAGCCGCGGCCAGGATGTGGGGAAAAGCATGCCCAAAGCGCTTGCCTGGTTCCGCAAGGCGGCAACCCAGGGTCACAGTGAGTCGCAATTCGTGCTCGGTGTTTTGTTCGACTTTGGCAAAGGCGTAAAGAAGAATGATATAGAGGCGGTGAAGTGGTATCGCTTGGCCGCAGAGCAAGGTGATCCGCGCGCGCAATATAATCTCGCCCTGATGTACGACTTCGGCCAAGGTGGCCTGGACAATCCGCGCCAAGCGGTGCGTTGGTACCGGCGTGCAGCGCAGCTTGGCAATCCCAAAGCGCAATACATGCTCGGGGTGGCTTATCTGCAAGGTGATGGCGTCAGCCGTGACAACATCGCTTCGTATGCGTGGATGACGCTGGCCGCCGGCGCCGGGCATGTTCGTGCAAAGCAGTATCGAGCCCATCCGTGGAAGGGAATGTCTGCGAGCGAGCGCAAGCAGGGCCGTAAGCTGGAAGTTGCACTCAAGCGCAAAATTCGTTTGCGGCGCAGTATTTCCACCGAAACGCCGGGTCGAATTGCATTGCCAACAGTGGCACTCATTAAAAACACCCAGCGAGTTCTGGCACAACGAGGGCTGTTATCTGGCCCAGCTGATGGAGTACTCGGGCCGCAAACCCGCGCCGCGATCATGGCGCTGCAGGAAGCTCTGGGCGCGCGCAAAACCGGCGCGCCCAGCGTAGAATTGTTGTTACTGGCAGAACTTGACTAATTCTGGTCGTCAGGTGCCTCGTGCACGCCAATGAGCAGCACCAAGCCCAGCAGTAGGAACACTAAGATTGCGCCATAAGCCCAGCGATCTCCGAGGATCCCAAGTAGCGCGCCGATCGTAGCCGGCGCGACGAAGCTGGTCGCTTTACCAGACATTGCAAATAGGCCGAAATATTTGCCGACTTCCTCGGCTGGTGCAATCCGTGCGATCAAAGACCGACTCGCTGCTTGCGATGGACCCGCGAAAGCCCCGAGCGCGCACGCACACACCATCATGAAATGCTCTGCAGGCGTGGCGAATAAGCCGTCGTCCGGCTGCGGAAAAGCAGTCGCAATGACAAACAGTATTTTGTTGTCGCCGATGGACAGAATCGCGAGCATCGTCACAAACAATCCGCTAACCGAGATGTAGAGCGTATTTTTGGAGCCAATACGGTCATCCAACCAGCCACCAAGCAGCGAGCCGGGAACGCCAAAAAGTAAAATTATTATTCCGAATATACCCAGTTCAGTTGTCGCCCAATCAAACCGCACTGCCGCATAAACCCCCCCGAATGCAAAAATTGCATTGAGGCCATCGTAGTAACACATGCGTGCGAGCAAATAGCGCAGCAGGTTGGGCCGGTGGTGCAATGTGCGTAAGGTGGTCCAGGTTTCGAGCAGGGTGCGCTTAATGCTCGGCCATACTGCGCCGCCGCCAGCGCCGACCTTGTCCGGTGTCCAGAGCATAAATGGCGCCATGAATAGCAAGAACCAAATTGCGACAAATGGGCCCGACAGCCGGTCACCCACGTGCGTGGACTGGTCCAGACTTGGGCCTGCGATGCCGGGTAATTGCCCGGTTAACCACAACATAATGGGCAGTGCGATGAGTGCCCCAAGATAACCCATTGCCCAGCCGAATCCTGACAATTTGCCAAGCCCACCAGGCTCAGCCAGCCCCGGTAACATGGCGTTGTTAAATATTATTGCGAGCTCCGCACCAATAATGGCTATGACCAAGGCCACTGCGGTTAACATCACCACTTCGTCAGGCGCGTTAGGCACCGCGAACCACAAACAAGCGCAGGCACCGATGCACAGTGCGCTGAAGCCAAGCACCCATGGTTTACGCCGCCCGGCAATGTCGGCGTAGGCGCCAAACAACGGTGCGCTCAGCGCCAGCGCGATGCCCGCGTAGGTTTGGATAGAGGCCCACATGGCTTGTCCGTTGCCTGGATCGCTAGTCACATGATTGACGAAATATGGACCGAAAACGAAAGTGAATATAATCGTAAAGAACGGTTGTGCGGCCCAGTCATATAGTGCCCAGCCGAGCCGTGCTTTGAATCTGCTTTGCATCGCTTTCTCGCTGGTTGTGCAGGTCCGACCTTGGTTGAATCCGTGAGCCAAAAGCTTACTGTAGTTCGGCTCGCTACGTAGTCACGCACTCTTGAGGGAAGATCCGCATGAACCAACATGAAAAGGCACAAGTTTTTGCTGCATTGCACACGCGTGCGCGTGCTTTCGTCATCCCCAACCCTTGGGATTCGGGCTCAGCTAGAGTCTTTGAGGGGCTCGGTTTTGAGGCCTTGGCGACAACCAGTTCAGGCTATGCGCAAACCCTTGGGCGCTTGGACGGCGATTTCTCCATGGATGAGAAATTAGCGCATTGCGCCAATTTGTGTGCAGTCACGAGCGTACCGGTAAACGCGGATCTGGAGAACTGTTTTGCGGATGCGCCTGAAGCTGCGGCGGCAAATCTAGCGCGATTTGCGGCAACAGGATTGGCCGGGGGCTCGATAGAAGACTATAGCCGCGACGGTAAAATTTACGATCAGACACTTGCGGTGGAGCGGGTCAGCGCGGCGGTTGAGAGTGTGCGCGCTATGGGTTTTCCGTTTGTACTGACGGCACGCGCAGAAGGCTTGTTACGTAAGACCAATACCCTTGATGAGGTGATCGAACGCTTACAGGCATTCTCGAAAGCGGGTGCCGACGTGTTGTACGCTCCCGGTCTGACAACGCTCGAGCAAGTGCGCGCTGTCACTGCGGCGGTCGACAGGCCGGTCAATGTACTGGTGCCGCCATTCCAAGGCTGCAGTGTAGACGAGCTTTATGCTGCTGGTGCGGTGCGTTTAAGTCTTGGTGGCGCCGCTGCACGCATGGTGCTTGGGTCAATGATGCGCGCCGGTGATGAGATGCTAGGCGCCGGCACCTTTACGTGGCTTGCCGATATTGCTTCGGGAGCTGATATGAAGAAGTTCTTTGGATAGCTCGCGCCACGGCGCAAGCGCAGCCTCTGGGAGTCACATGATGCGAACAATGACGCGGCGTAATAGCTTGATCTGGTTAAGCGTAGCGGCTTTGTCAGGTTGCACCGCAATCGAAGAGAAAAAGCGTTCTAATCTGCTCGCGGACCGTGTCCGCGCCTACGGGAAGGCAATTAGATGGGGCGACTTCGACATTGCTACACGCTTTCTAAAACGTCGTGGCGATGCCCCCGTGCAAGTGGATGGCTCTGCCATTAGCGGCGTGCGCGTGACTCACAACGATTACAACATCGAGGCCGTCGGACCCGAAGCGACCGAGGCGAGGATGACTGCAACGTTTGACTACCAGCGACCATCGTCAGCGACGATTCGCCAATACAAGCAGACCGCACAATGGTGGTACGACGCCGAATTGGAGAACTGGTTTTTGGATGACGACTTGCCGAAATTCTAAGCATTGAGGTCGCGGCTGCGTGCCTTGTTCGCGCCTGAGTCATTAAGTTGCGCCGGCATAGCACCATCGACCGATGGTCTTAAGCCTTGGTTTACGCCGCTGCAGTAGTATGCTAACGATCTTAAGGTGTCCTTGGCGATACTGTTAATGAACTGCAAGAGGAAGCCCACGTGAGCTATGACGTCGTAATCAAAAACGGTCAAGTTGTTGACGGTACTGGTGCGCCCGCGCACCGCGCCGACATTGCAGTGAGTGGCGGTAAGGTGGTCGAGATCGGCAAGGTAGATGGCCATGCGCGCCAGACCATCGACGCCGGTGACTGCATCGTAGCGCCCGGTTTTGTTGATCCGCACACCCATTATGACGCGCAGATCTGCTGGGATGGCGCGGTAACGCCGTCGTCATGGCATGGTGTGACCAGTGTGGTGATGGGCAATTGCGGTGTTGGTATCGCGCCATGCGCGCCGCAAACGCGCGAGATAGCGATGCACGATCTCGTCAATGTTGAATCTATTCCGTATGACGTGCTCGAAAAGGGCATTACCTGGGACTGGGAGACCTTTCCCGAATACATGGATGCCGCTGAGCGTCGCCAACCATCGCTTAACCTCGGTTTTCTTGCGCCGTTGACGCCGTTTCGGCACTACGTGATGGGCGAAGAGTCGATGGAGCGCGCCGCCACCGTCGACGAGACAACGAAGATTCAAGGTTTGATTGCTGAGGCAATGGACGCTGGTGCTTTTGGCTTCTCAAGCACCTTGCTGAACCAGCATCTTGGCTTTCAAGGGCGCCCGCTCGCGTGCAGAAATGCTAGCCGCGACGAACTCAAAGCGTATGCCAATGTGCTGAAGACTAAAGGCAAGGGTGCAATCGAAGTTGCGTTGACGCGCCAGGTAGGCGTGCTTGACCAGGATCAGTGTGAAGTACTCGACTTTCTATTAGAGGAAAGCTGCCGGCCAGTAACGTTCATCGCACTGTTCGATCGGGAAGATATTCCCGAAGCCGTGCGCGACACTTTGGCGCGCTGCGCACCGATGGTCGCAAAGGGCGCGCGTCCGCAAACTTCACCGCTACCGCTGACCCGTGAAATTGATATGCGTAGCCCGTTTTCGTTCGCTGCGTTTCCATCGTGGAAGCGGGCATTCGCGGATAAGTCCAAAGCCGCACAAAGGGCGGTCTACGCTGACCGAGCGTTTCGTGATGCTTTCCGTGAGGATTTGAAGAATCCTCTGAGCTTCATCAACTGGGACCGCATCATGATGCATGAGGTCGCCAATGATCAGTTGAAGCGATTTGAAGGCCTGACCATCACCGAGATCGCAAAGTCTGAAGGCAAAGATCCAGTTGACACATTGTTGGACCTAACACTTGCTGATGATCTGCAAGTCGAGTTCACGATGGCGTCGTACAACAACCGCGTCGACCGTATGGCGGAATTGTTAAACAACGACAGCATCTTGATCGGCTTAGGCGATGGCGGCGCGCATGTCGACATGTTGTGCGACTCCGGATATCCCACCTATCTGCTAGGTACTTGGGTGCGCGAACGCGGCATATTAACTTTGGAAGAAGCCGTGCGGCGCTTAACTTCGGATCCAGCAGACATGTTTGGTATTCGCGACCGTGGCCGACTACGGGTTGGCGGCGCGGCGGATATTACCGTTTTCGATCCGCAAACCATCGGCTCAGGTAACCGCGGCGAGCGACGCTTTGATTTGCCCGGCGGTGGTAAGCGCATGGTGATGCCATCTCACGGTGTGGAATACACCTTCGTTAATGGACATATGACCTATGCACAAGGCGCAATAGTCGGGGCGAATGCAGGTGTAGTGTTGCGTTCGTAGGGCCTAGTCGGGCACTCGCTTTGGCTCGCATCGCCTGGTTCCTGCTGCATGTGCGTGTGCCGGGTGTTAGCTGGTTGCATGGGCGCTATTAGTCACAATCAGCAAGCGCTATTCGTAATACGCGACGTCCTGTGGCGCTTAACGGCGGTATTGCGCAAACAGCGAATCGAAATCACTGCGGTCCATGGTCATATCTTGTACGTCCAAGTCGGAGTTCTTTTCGACAATTTTGTTCAGCCGTTCATGCACAGTGCCAAGTACATCAAAGCTGACGCCGGCGACGCGCAGGTTACTCACCGCGAGACCTTGTTTACCGGATTTCAGCATCACCTCATGCATTAGCACGATGGGGATAAAATGGTTATCGAGCATCAGCCGGAAGCCGCGATGCACACTGCCGTGGAAATCCAGTAGGCGCTCATTAAATTCATTGGTGGATGCAGCCATCAGATTCACCCGCGTAGAGCTTAAGTCCTGTTTCAGGTGACATAATTCGGGACCGACGAAGGTAAGGGTCTCCCACTCGTTGCCGCTCTCCTGACACACGGCACCGACAATACCTATGTCATAGCACGGCCCAATCTGCGCGGTTACAACATCTCTTAGCAAGGCCCGATCTTTGAGTACCAAACGGCCTTTCTCACGCACAATTTGTCCCAGCAGCGGGTGACTTCCGTGCCCGTGTATCAGCAGTAGTTCACCGAGGCCAAATTCGAACAGAGTTTCGATCAGTTGTTTAGAAACCATAGGCGTAGGTTCGCTTCGATTGTGAACGGTAGCGTTGTGATGATGTTTTAATGTATCACGCAAAATCCAACAATATTTAGCTCCGATGCGAATTATTTGGTGTGCGCGGTGCCAAGGCTTGCTCTACGCGCCACATCGCAGTGCTGCTGGAGTCATTTTGCGAACCGCTCGTCACGTCGCTATGTCACAATCAAAGCCTTGATTAGAATCAGGATATTTAGCAATTAACAGAAAAACTTAATGCTGATGAGCAATTTCCGAGTATCGAACTCGGCTTGTGGCCGGAGGGTCGTTGGTGCTGCCACAAGGCGCTCAAACCCGTTATGTCATCGCATTGTTTTACCGCGGACATCGGTGACCTCACTGTCGCCGGCAGTTAGCTGGCTACGAAGCGCAATATGATGCGCTGACAGCGCTGGGAGCTACAGTTGTGGCTACCAGCGTTGATACGGGTGAAGATGCGAGCAAGATCGCCGACACCTTGAGGTTTCCAGTGGCGCAAGGTGTTACCCGGGCAATGGCTGAGCAACTCGGCTCGTGGTGGGAGGATCGGCGCAGCATCAATGAGCCGTCCGAATTCAGCCTGGATGCTGACGGCACGATACGGACCTCGACCTACAGTTCTGGACAGGTTGGCCGCATCGATGCTGAAGCTGCGGTGGGTATGCTTACGTTCTACGAGAAGCAGCGCAACGCTTAGGCGCTAGCGCTATGTTGTGAAGAGCGTGGCCGGCGTCTTGCCGGCTCGTTCGTGGCGCCACCACTTGCGGCGGTGGGGCGGGTCTAAGCTTCGTCGGGCAATATCGGGAGTTCAAACTCGGTAGTCCTGCCGAGCTCCATCATGTAGATGATGCCACCGTGCGGGCGGTCAACCCGAGCCTCTATATAAACAAATTCGAACGCCTCTTCCGCGATTTCTTTTGCCACTACAAATTTCAGGATCTCTTTTTCAGACTGATCCAGTAGACCGCGCTCGCGCAATGGTGTGATGCGTCCGACGCCGCGCGCATTGTTTATGTTGCACGCGGCAATATCGAAGCGCTCGCGTACCGCATCAAGTGCTGGCAGCGCGGCGCCCTTCGGTAATATGCAGGTGATGAGTTTCATGCTCAGGTCGCGCCCTTGACCTGTCCTTCACGTTCCAGTTTGTCTAGTACATCGACTGGGATGTAGGTCGCGGCCTTCTCCAGCGGGGTTACGTACAACAGGCCGCGGCCAGGAGTATGCAGTTCGCCGACGATGTACAAGTGCTCAAAAATGCGGTCGACTTGGTCATTCGCAACAATGATGTTCACCACTGCCTTCTCGACTTCCACGGCGACTCCAAACACCCCTAAGCGTTCACGCACGCCGGTACCGCGCGCGAAGTAGATAGTTGCCCCCTGGGCGCCGGCATCTTGCGCGGCTGTGACGATGTCGTCGCCAAGGCCACGTTGCACGATGCAGGTAATGAGGCTGACCTCGCTGAGTACCGTGATGGACCTTTTTTTACCGTCGCTGCTCATGCGTCTACCCCCAACTCTGCGTCTTCGTCAGCATGGCGTTGCTTGGTTTTTAACTGGATCCATAGGCCGGTAATCATTACCGCCAATATTGGACCAATCGAGGCCATCGCAAGTATGCCGAAGCCTTCCGCGACACCAACTGCATCGCCAAATCCAAGACCCATCGCAAGCACTAAGGGCACCGTCACCGGACCGGTGGTAACGCCGGCGCTATCCCAAGCAACATTCATGTACTCCTCGCTGGAGATTGCTGTTAGCACGATGGCTATTAAATACCCCGGAATGATCAGCCACACCAGGGGCACTTCGAATACGATCTTTAGGACCCCGACACTGATGCCGAAGCCGACCCCAATCGCAACAGCGTACATCAACAAGGACTTGCGGAAGGCACCATTGGTTAGGGTCTCGACGGTCAAACCCAGCGCGTTTAGCGCCGGCTCTGCCAGTGTTGCACCAAACCCTAGAATCCAGGCAAACAAGGCTGCAATGCTCAAGCCCAGTGCGGCGTGGTACAGCGGTGAATCCGCTACTGCACCGATTTCGGTGAATGCAGCTGGCACTAATCCACCGGACTGCCCGCCGAGCATCGACAAGCCGTACGACAGCCCGAGGTTAAACACGATCATGCCAACAACGCTCAAACCAATGCCGTACGCGATTAAGCCTGGATGATGTACGCGCTCTCGCAATACCACCGTCAATATAAACAACAAGAACAGAACGAGCGGCACAATGGCGCGTAAGCCACCAATAATTTCTGCTGCTGGTGTACGGTCGAACCAAGCAGGTGGAGCGTTATTTGGCGCCGCCGCACTCGCCAAGATCTCACTGAGTGGGACCGTCTCTGCAATGTAAATTGCGAGCACTTGCACGCCGATCACCGGAAACAATGATGCGAGCGTGACGATGCCGAAGCCAGATAAAGAAGAGTTTTGTTTGCCAGCAGAATGCGCGATGCCGATCCCGAGAGATAACACCAGCGGTACAGTGACCGGGCCGGTGGTAACCGCACCACAGTCCCAGGCGAGCCCGAGCACCTCGGTCAGGTCTGGCCGCGACGCTATGTAGGCTGTCAGTCCGAGCGTTGGCACCAGCGTCGCAAACAACACCGGTTTCAGGCTCCAAGAATACAAGAACCTCAAGGTGCCTATGACTGCCGCAAGGCCGACCCCAATCCCGACTAGCAAGACCAACTCGCCGGACCAGTCATTGAGCAAGGTATATAGGTACGGTGTGCGCTCGACCGTGACAATAGCGCCGGCCGCTTTCAATGCGCCGATGGCCGGTTCTGCGAAGGTCACGCCAATGCCAAGCAGCAATACAATAAACAGTACAACCGGTAGCGGTGATTTTTGCGGTAGCGTTGAACCGATGGTCTCACCGAATGGCATCAAGCCAACTTTCAGGCCTTCCATGAACAGCATCAGGCCGACGATGACACAAATCAGCCCGGCACTGATGGTCCATGAGTCAGTTACGTTCTGGCGTAAAATGAGCAGCTGAAATGCGACCAGATACACGGCTAAAGGAATCACCGCACGTGCTTGTTCGCGCAGTCGCGTAGACACATACGGCTCTACGATGCGGTAGACCTCGCCGGATCGAAGGCGAACTCGCGAGCGCGGATTGACATCGGCGCTCATGACGTCGCCGAAGCGGATGCTCTTTTGCTCGTGCGCTATTTTGCGAACGAACGTGCCGAAACGAACCGATCGTTGCATGCGTGGGCTTGGCCTAGTTCTTGTTACTTTTCAAATTGCGGTCACAGCTGATGTGGTGCTGTGGGCTCGATGTCTTAGGTCTCATGTGCAGGGATTGGCCGTGGGCACGCTTGGTCTAGCAGGTCTAGCGCTGAAGCGACCACGGTTACAGTGCGGTGTATCCGCCATCGACTACCAACTCGGCCGCCGTAACATAGCGCGCATCATCAGATGCGAGGAACAAAATGCAGTGTGCGACGTCTTCCGGCTCACCCACTCGGCCGAGCGGAATAGCGCGTGTGCGCTCGGCACGCACCGCTTGCGCATCGCCGCCACCCAGGCCAAACACCGCATCCCCCATTTGCGTCTGAATGATACCGGGGTGCACGGAATTACAGCGGATGGCGTAACCCGCGCGGGCGCAATACGTGGCGATGGATTTAGTGAGCTGGCGCACAGCGCCTTTGCTGGCGCCATAGGCGACTAAATGTGGCGTGCCTAGCAGGCCTGCAATGGAGGACAGATTCACAATTGAGCCACCGCCGTTGGTTTTCATTACGCGGATCGCGTGCTGGCAACCGAGGTAGACACCCTCGACATTGACTTGTTGCACGCTGCGCCAATGTTCCAAGTCGGTATCTTCAACCGTTTGCGTGTTGCCGGTCGCTAAAATGCCAGCATTGTTGACGTGAATATCCAGCCGACCAAAACGTTTCGTGACTTGCTCCATCACATTTGCCCAGGCGGCATCGTCGCGCACGTCATGGCCGAGCCCAAAGGCATTGCCGCCGAGCTCGCTGGCGGTTGCGCTGGCGGCGTCAGCATTGATGTCTGTGACTATGACGGTAGCGCCTTCCCGTGCTAGCAGTTTGGCTGTGGTCTTGCCGATACCGGTGCCAGCACCAGTGACTAATGCAACTTTGTTGTCCACGCGGCCCATTGTGTTCATTCCCGTTGGTGGTAGCGCCACAGATTGGCGTCAAGGTTGTATTCGATAGCCCAAGTGTAACCCAGGTGTCGCGTGGGCTCAGCGTGCTTAACCGTCGCGCAGCGCGGTGAGGTAGCGAAACAATATCCGGGCAGATTTGGGTGGTTTGTTCAGCTCACTTTCGCGTTTGGCATTGCGAATGAGTTGGCGAATGTGTTGCACGTCAGCGTCCTCAAACCGAGTAACAAGCTCTGTTAGCAGGGTTTGGTTGCCATCAAGCAGCTGGTCGCGCCAGGATTCTAATTCTTTGAAAGCTCTAGTGTTGTTGTCACGCGCACGATGTATTGCATCCATAGCTGCACGTATTTCGTCACCACCCTCATCGGCAATAATGCGCCCGAGATATCGTAGTTGGCGCTTCAGTGCGGACTTGCCAATGCGTCGCGCTACCTCAAGTTGCGCGCGTAGGCGCTCCGACAGCGGCATTTCCGCGAACGTTGCTTCCGGTAAGTCACGTAACTCGAGTGCCAATTTCTGGTAGCCGAGAAATTCTCGCTTGAAGTCAGACTTGCTGCGCGGCTCGTCGTCTTCCAGTAGCGCATCGCTATCTTCGTTCAACGTAGTGCCGCGCCCAAAATGTCGCGCGCGATCACGTGCTTTTGGACCTCACTTGGTCCTTCGCCGATTCGACGGATACGCATCTCTCGGAACCAGCGTTCAAGTGGTAAATCCTTGGCGACGCCGAGGCCGCCATGAATTTGCATTGAGCGGTCCACAACTTTGAATGACAATTCGGCGCATTGCAGCTTTGCGATGGCCGACTCGGTGCGGAAGGACTCACCACGATCTGCTCGCGCGGCCGCGTCTAACACCAGCCAGCGCATCGAGCGGATGTCGACTTCACTCTCTACCAGCATCCACTGAATACCTTGCCGAGAGGACAAGGTCGCGCCGAAGGTCTCGCGCTGCTTGGAATACTCGACCGCCATTTCATGTGCGCGCATTGCAACGCCGACGCATTCCGCCGCGTACGGGATACGTTGCCGCGACAAACGATCGTTAGCAATAGCAAAGCCAGCCCCTTCCTTGCCGAGGATGTTTTTGTCGGGTACGCGCAGATTATCCAGGTGGATCTCAGTGGCGTATTTAGCTGAACGCAAGGTATGCACGATGCGTGCGACTTTGAAGCCCGGCGAATCGGTCTCGACGATGAAACAAGTCACACCATTGCGCCCTGGTCCACCGGTGCGTGCGAAAACTAGGCCGTAATCAGCCCGATCCGCGCCGCTGATCCACAGCTTGGTGCCATTAAGAATCCAGTCGTCGCCGTCTCGCACCGCACGTGTTTGAATCGCACGTGCTGGATCGCTGCCACCGGACGGTTCGGATAAACCGAAGAAAGTGCGTAACTCGCCACGCAGCATTGGGTACAAGTATTTTTCTTTTTGTTCGTCCGTCGCTTCAAACATCTGTGCTTGTCGAGCGCCGCCAAAAGTCGAGTAGCAGGGCGTATAAAGTCCACCGCGATGTTGTGTGTTCTCCATGGCGATGAGTGTACGCGTGACCACATCAATGTCCGGCCCGCCATACTCAGGTGGGGTATCGAGCCCGAAGAGTCCCATGTCCTTGGTAATTTTGGTCAGGCGCTCGAATTCTTCCGGTGGCAGTTCGTCAGCATCTGGATCCATGTCGAGTTCGAGCGGGACAATTTCTTCGCGCACGTAGCGGCGAACCATGTCGACGATGATTTTCTGTTCGTCAGTGAGAGCGAGATCCATATTCTTAAGTTCTCCAGCGAGAAAGTATTGCGGTCAGTGGGCGCTGCGATTTGCCATAACTGGGTGATACCTGGGCAATAGCTGGTATCGCAAGACCTGAGCTCAGCTCGGTCCTATGACGCCGAGGCGAGTGATATCGATGCCTGTATTTGCGCTAGGCAATGTGCCGTGATCGTGCACGTAAACTTGCAGCAGCTCCAGATGCCGGGTTCGATAGGCCATCGTTGATTCGATTCTGAACTGGGTGGCGAGCGGTGGTGGCGCCGCCAGTATGTCTTGGAGTTCGCCGCGCAGACCAAATTTAGTTCGCGCGTCGGCACAACCAATGAGCACGATATTGCCGTCATCGTCGCCGAGCTGAAACACGCCTAAATGCCCCGGAAGCGCGGCAATAGCTTCAGGCTCCAGCGCGCGCCACGCCTTGTTCATGCGTACAGCCATAGGGTTCGTCTCCGAGGTGTTGGTCGTAGCTACAGCTTCGCTCAGTTAACTGTGTTGTCAAAGCTCAAGCCCGCCGCGATGGTTTGCGGTCGATTTGGGGGCCATTCGTCACCAACAGATTAGCTGCCGGTGAATTCAGGTGCTCGCTTTTGCAAGCGCGCCGCCATACCTTCGCGCGCATCGGCGCTATTGCGTGCTGCATCCACAAGCGCATCCACATCATCGTGCGCTATATGCTCGCGGAAGTCTGCCTGACGGTTGAGTAGTGCTTTTATTGCCCGCAATGATAACGGCGCATTGGCTGCCAGTCGCTGCACAATGGCGTTCGCCTCGGCATCGAGTGATTCTGGCGGTGTGACGCGACTTATCAAGCCGAGGTCGAGAAAACGCTCGGCTGGCAAGGCGTCGCCGAGCATTAATATCTCACGTGTTGCGACCGGGCCCGCCACATCCATCAGCTTCTTCGCGAGCGGCCAGGTTGGCGCTAAGCCAATTTGCGCGAGCGACATACCAAAGCGCGCCGTATTGGCGGCAACTACGAAGTCACAATGTAATGCGATCTCGTTACCACCAGCGATGGCATCTCCTTGCACCACTGCCACGAATGGCAACGGATACGCCTCCATCGCGTGCAACACTGGTTCAATTGGGCTTGCGCCGCTCGATGGTCCGAGTCGTGCACGCTCGGCCAGATCCATGCCTGCGCAAAACACAGGTCCTTCGGCACGCACAACCACTACCCGGTCCGCAGCGGCGGGTGTGCTAACAAAACAGGCAAGCAATTCTTCTAACATCTGCATGTCGAGGGCATTGCGTTTGTCAGCGCGAGTTAGTGTGACGGTCTTAACGGGGCCGTCTTGCTCTATTCGTATTCTCGGCATTGAAAGGTTTCCCTCTTGCAGTTTCGAGCGCGTAGTTTATCAGGCTCTTTGGCCTAACTGGCTTAGGCTGATGGGGCGAGTTCCATAGCGAGTTGCTTAAGCCCTTTGCGCAACAACTTGCCGGTTGGTGTGAGTGGCAGGTCGGCTCGCAAGATGATCTGATCTGGAAGCTTGTAGCGTGATAGGCGCTCGCGGCAATGCGCACTGCATCGGTCGAGCAATTGCGTGTCACTGACTTGCGGATCAGCGCGCCGCACAATGTAAGCAACGATCGCTTCGCCTAGATGCGTATCCGGTATACCGGTGATCCCGGCGAGACCGACGAGCGGTAGTTCCTGCAACACTTCTTCTATTTCTGCAGGTGCGACGTTGATGCCAGAGCGTTTGATCATCTCGCTGCTACGCCCAGCGTAGGCAAGATGTTGTCCCGCGCTGATCGAGGCTAGGTCGCCGGTGCGGAAGAAGCCGTCTGGACGGAAAGTCGCAGCGTTATTTTCAGCGCTCAAGCCGACATAGCCATCGGTAAGATAGCCGCGTAGTTCCAACTCGCCGATAGTGTCGGGCGGGCACACTTGCCTGGATTGCGGGTCGACCGTGCGTAACTCAACTCCGGGCAGCGGCGGACCTTGACACAAGGCGCGCTGTTCCAGTGGCCAGTGGTGCCACGTAACAGCGCAGTTACCGTAGCTTTCGGTACTACCGTAAATGTTGCAGATTTGCCCTGCGCCCAAGTCTGTCGCCGCGCGGCGTAAGTCTTGTGGGGTACCGATTGTTAGCCCTGTACGCAGTGATTGCGTGCGCCCCGGCGCGAACTCGGGCGCCGCTAGTAGCGCATTGGTGATCGCCGGGAGCGTATAGATCGCAGTGCAGCTATGTTGCTCGATAAGCTCGATTGCTTCGGCAGGCTGGAATTGAGTCTGCGTGACCATGCAAGCGCCGTGCGAGAAGATTGCTGGCAATGCATTAATTGCACCGTACGACCAGAATAGCGGTACCGGTACAAACACACGATCATCGCTGGTGTAGCCTTGCCGCTCGCCGATGTTGAACGCATTTTCGATTGCGCGGGCGTGCGTGAGCGGCACTGCTTTGGGGTGCGCACTTGAGCCCGATGTGTACAACACCACCAGCGTATCCATCGCGCTAGCACCGATGCCCGGAGCCAAGCTTGTGAAGGGCGCGGCATCAGCAAGGTAGTTTGAGTAGGTTGGCCAGCCATGACGGCTTTGCTGTTCAATTAAGACAATGGTGTTAAGACTAGGCGCGCCGCGATCTGTGCTGATCTGTTTGAGGCCATCAGCAAACGAGCGCTCGCCGAGCTTGTCAATGCTAAACAGAGTCGTGACGCCGGAGTCGTTGAGTAAGAACTCAAGCTCGCGAGTCGTCGACCATGTGCTAAAAGGTATGACGGTCGCACCGAGCGCTACCGCCCCGAAAAATATCTCAAGCCACTCGGATTGATTTTGTGCAAGCAAACCGACGCGGTCGCCGCGACCGACGCCAGCGGCGGCCAGCGTGCTGGCGACGCGCCCGGCACGATCGGCGAGTTGCGCGAAGCTAACGGTAGTTTGAGTAGTGATTAGGCACGGTTGATCGGCACGTGTGGCGGCTTGCTCCTCAAGTAACTCGAAGAAGGTACGGCTATACGGTGGTTTCACAGCGTCTCAATATTCTATTGCGGCGACTGGATTCTACCTACCGCACGATTCTGAGTTCCAGTGCTGGTCAATGCACGTGTATTGTTAAAGGATAAAACGTCCTACTGTATGAAGCCAACCATGCCACTTATCGTTTCAGAACCTTATCCACGCGTCGCACTTATCACCATCGACAATCAAGCCAAACGCAATGCGATGTCGCGCGACATGATGCGCGAACTCGTCGCGCTATGGGACCGACTTGACCAAGACAGCACGCGCGCAGTTGTGCTTACCGGCGCTGGTGAAAAAGCGTTTTGTGCAGGTGCTGATCTCGGCGGAGATTTGAGCGCGGGTGAAGATATCGCGCAAATGGTGAATCGGTCGCTGCAAAAGACCTCAGTTTTCACCAAACCATTGATTGCCGCGGTCAATGGCGATTGTGCTGGCGGTGGGGTTGAATTGTTACTTGCGACGGATATCCGTATAGCGGCTGAGCAGGCACGTTTTGGTTTGCCGGAAGTGCGTTGGGCCATTTATCCGTTCGGCGGGGCCACCGTTAAGCTGGTGCGTCAGATTGGCCATGTGCATGCGATGGACTTGCTGCTAACTGGGCGGCTGATTAGCGCTGAAGAAGCTGCGCGCATTCAGCTAGTCAATGAGGTCTTGCCTGCAGATCAAGTTTTGGACGCCGCCTTTGCGCGTGCGCAGATGATCGCTGCCAATAGTCCGAGTGCTGTCAAAGCCGTTAAACACCAAATTAGCGCAACCGCGGCCGACCAGGCGCTATCGCGCGAATCTCTAGAGCAAGAGCTAGGCGATATCGTGCGTGCCAGCACTGACTTTCCTGAAGGGATCGCCGCATTTCGCGAGAAGCGCAAACCCAACTATGGTTGATGTGGTGTTTGCGATACGCAAGCTTTGGCGCAAATCTGAATCAGCGCTTGGGCATGCGTTGCTCAAATGCGCCAGCGCAGCAACCAACGCTCTGCCCGGCCAATACACCAGTTTATTGTTACGCCGATGAGTGAAAGCAGCGCGACTCCTGCAATTAGTTCGTCAGTAGCCATCAAACTGCCTGCAAGCAAAACGTAGGCGCCGATGCCAAACTCGGCGCCAATCATCTCGGCCGCCACTAATAACACGATCGCGATCGCCGCGGAGATGCGAAAACCAGGCAGTATCGCCGGTAGTGCGCCCGGAAAAATGATCTTCGTTATGATAGACCAGCGCGACAAGCCAAACGATTGCCCCATGCGGATCAGGCCGCGATCGACATTATCGACACCACCGTAGGTTGCTACCACGGTCGGAAAGAATGTGCCAAACAGTATGGTCGCGACCTTTGAGCCTTCGCCAATCCCGAACCAGATAACGAACAGCGGCAGTAAGGCTATCTTGGGGATTGGAAAAATTGCCGCGACTATCGGCGCTAAACCTGAGCGCGCAAGTGAAAATAGTCCGATCACAAAGCCGACAGCAAGGCCGAGTATGGTGCCGGCGGTCCAACCAATTGCGAGTCGCTGCAGCGACGCACTCGCGTGCTGCCAAAGTAGCCCCGTTTCCACCAAGTGAGCTAAGGCGTCCCATACCTCCGACGGCGCCGGTAGGACTAACGCGGAGATAAAACCCGATCGAGAACCCCACTCCCAGAACATTACGATGATTACAAATAGGATGGGAGCTACACGGCGCGAAGTTTTGGGTGCGAATCCACCGCCTCGAAACGGTACCGGTACGACCTGCTCGCGGTCGCCCTTGTTGGCATCTGCATCATGCATCAGCTAACTCCAGATCCGCGGCCAGCGCCTCGGCCCGAATGAGCTCCCAAAGCAGCGTTTGCTGCTCGGCTAATTCGCTCGCTCGCGCCGCACGCTGCGGCAACGGGATATCGATTTGCACGCGCGCCTGAATCATTCCAGGTCGGCGTGAAAGCACCACAACTTCGTGGCCTAAGCGCACCGCCTCGGCGAGATTGTGTGTGACGTAGACGGCGGAGAACTGCTCGCGTTGCCACAACTCCACAAGATCATCGAGCAACAGCTCTCGGGTCTGTGAATCGAGCGCGGAAAGTGGCTCATCCATTAACAGGAACGCGGGCGACACAGCCAACGCTCGGGCAATGGCGACGCGTTGCTTCATGCCGCCAGACAATTGCCGCGGCAAGGCGTCACGGAAATCACTGAGCTTAGTCCGTGCTAGTACGTCGCTAACGATCGCCTCAGTGGCCGCTGCGCCCAAACGATGATCTTCTAGTGCCAGACGAATATTGCCGGCGACGCTGCGCCACGGCAGCAAGGCAAAATCCTGAAATATATATGTCAGCGCATTGAGGGTTGAGGGCGGCGCCGCGCCAATCTGATTGACGGTGCCGCTACGCGGTTCCTCGAGCCCGCCTAGGATCCGCAGCAAGGTAGATTTACCGCAGCCTGATGGACCGACTACACATACTATGCGCCCGGCGGGGATGTGCACGGTTATATCCCGTAGCACCTCCAGCTCCGCATACGCATGACTGATGTTTTCGGCGCGTAATTCCATCGTTACCTGTTTGCAGCAGTGCTGTGGGATGCCACACAGAGATTATCTACTCTGCGTGAACGGTGCAGGGTTTAATCCGAGCGGTGGCGTGTGGTGCCACCGTTCGGGCAAGCCGGGCCAGTTTTTGCGGCGCCGTATGCGTGCTAAAAGGCATAGCTTAGTAGGTATCCACGTAGCTCTTGTCGACTAGTTTATCGATGCTGATATCACTTTTCACAAGGCCTTCAGCCTTGAACCAAGCGAGCTGTGTCGCGACGCTGGTGACATTGAGTTTAGCTCCGGCATTGAGTCGCATTGCGCCATTACGAATAGACGGCGCTGCTTTCGCATAAGGGCGGCTTGTGTACACGTATTTGTGGATGAGTTTAACCATGTCTTCGCTAGCTTGCGCACCTGCGGTTTTGTCCACCAACGCGGCATTGAAATCCGCCGCACCACGCGCAAACGCACTCAGGAACTTTTTGCTGCGCTCACGCTGGTTGGCGGCACTGTCTGCAGATGTGAACACAGTGGTTACCTGATAGTCAGGCGCGTAGTCATTGACCCAACCGATAATATGCACGGCACCGCTTTTTGCTAGGCCCTTAGCGATATGTGGAACAATCGCCCACGCGTCTATTTGCCCGGATTTGAGCGCGCCGATTATCGCACCAACTTTTTGCAGTGGCTTGAGTTTGAGCTCACTCATTGCGAAGCCTTCTTTGGCAGCGATACGTGAGGCCATGTAATGAAACGATGAGCCGGTTTGGGTGATGCCGAAGCTGCGGCCAGCGAGCTTCGCCGGGGTAGTCACGCCCGCTTTGAAAGCTGCGTCGGATACCAAAATTGCTGAGCCATCAATGCCTGTTTCTTCGTGTAAGGCACCGCCAATGATCTTTACCGCACCTTTTTGTGCGAGGTTGATTAGTCCCCCGGTGACCGACGTAACGCCGTAGTCGATATCCCCAGACGCAATTGCGACAGCCATCGGTGCAGCCGCTTGAAAGTATACGAACTCAACGTCTAGCCCAGCATCTTTGAAGTAGCCACGCTCCGCTGCGACAAAACTGGCGGCGTGGGATGTAAAGCGTAACGCGCCAACTTTGACTTTGTCGGCGCCGTGCACCGTTGATAGACCGGTGGTAAGGATTAGAGTTGCGAATAGAGCGCTTCGGCTGATGCGTCGAACGCTTGCCGAGATGGTGTTAAAAAACATTAGACTATCTCCGGTGTTGGGTTGTGCGGCGCACCTGCTATGCGCGATTTCAAAGCGCATAGCAGGAGGCGCTTATGCAATAGGGATCTTACGTTGCAAGAACTCAATGACAGAGTCTGAGAACATATCGTTGCGATCGCCTGCGACCATATGCGCAGCGTTCTTTACATTGACATACTCGGCGTGTGGGCATTGCTGAAGAAAGCTCTGCGCGCCTGCTTCGCTTAAGACATCTGACAAGCCACCACGAACCAGCATTGTTGGAAGTTGCAGGTTGTCAGCTGCGTTACTTAAGCGATCGCGATACGCAGACATTTCTCTATTGTTACGTCGTGCCGGATCCCAATGCCAGTGATATTTGCCGTCGGCGCCGAGGCGAACATTTTTTGCCAGGCCGTCAAGGGTGCGTGGCCGTTTTCGATGTGGTTGATAGTTGGCAATTGCCTCGGCGACTTGTTCGAGCGAATCGAAGCCTTCCGGGTTTTGATTCATAAATTCGTGAATTTTGGCGGTGCCCTCTGGCTCAAGCCGTGGTGCCATGTCAACTAACACTAATGCGGCTGCGTCTAGGTGTTCTTCGCCGACCGCCGCAAGGCTGGTGCCGCCACCCATGGATGCGCCGACCAGAATAGGTTTGTTGCTACCCAGTGCTGCCACCACACAGACCAAATCCCTGACCATAAAATCTACTGTGTACTCGTTTGCGCCCGCCCAGCCGGAATCGCTATGGCCGCGTGCGTCAAACGCGACGACGTGATAGCCAGCCGCGCCCAGAGTTTCGCCTGCCCCTTTCCATGCGTGCCGGGTTTGGCCGCCACCGTGTTGCAGCACCACCAATTGGCCACTCGGGTCACCCCAGGTGTCGCCGGCTATCGGTACGCCATCTGCGCCCGCCCATATATGCATTGGTACCGGCGTTCCCGGTAGACGTTCACCTGCGCTCATAAGTTTTCTATCAATCCCAAAGTAGTGTGATAACGCGAAGCAGCGCGCCGCGCCGGTCAGACCTGTGCGAAACTTCTAACTCAGTTGGCACTCAGCGTCCAGACTTGGATTCGGTCTTGGTATTTCCGCGAATGCACTTTAGGCCTGTTTCAAGACAAGCGAATAACGTTTGTTTCAGCACTTAGTTCAGCGCGTGTTTGTGTGTTGCTTTTCTAGCAACGCGGGTAGCGCGGCGCTTAGTGCCCGCATCGTAGCAAGCGCGCGCTCGCGCTGTGCTGGCGGGAGCGCGCTTAGCCAGCGTTGCTCAATCGCGCGCTTAGCGTTATTTCCGGCGCTGATAAACGCATCGCCCCTAGGGGTAAATGCGATGCGCTTGGCGCGACCGTCGCTGGGATCTGGCAAACGTTCAATCAGTCCGCAATCGACAAGCTCATCTAAGGTCTGATTGACAGCTTGTTTGGTGAGGCCAGTGGCATTGGCAATATCTACTGCGCGGCTACTGCCATCGCGCTGCACGTATGCCAATACATTGGCCCGGGGTAGACTGAAATCGGTGTAGCCTTGGGCGTGCATTTCGGCGACAAATAGCGAGGTCCAGCCGCGCGCGCACTGCCAGAGATCCCATCCGAGGTGTTCGATCGCATCAGTCATCGGTTCGGAATTCTACTTCAGTTTATGCCAGCGCTGTTGTTGTTCCGTCAGCGAATAACTAGTCAATTAAATTGACTAGTTATTCGTGCGCCCGACATAGTCAACGACATTGACTATGTCGATGCTGCATGAAAACCCTTACACATCTGGCGGTGGGCTATCTATTGGGCCGTGTTGCGTGCGCCCGGGGGCGACAGCTTCGCGCGTTTCTGTGCGGCGCTGTGATTCCAGATATTCCGGTGATGATGGTCGGGATTTATGTTTGGTTCGGCGGCGGCACTGGGCTTGAGTTCTCGGCACGCATGGCGTCAATCTACTTTGAGGATCCATTGCTTATCATCGCGCACAGTCTGCTGCATGCGCCACTGTCGCTGTTTGGCGCCAGTGTTTGTATGCTCCGTACTTGTCTAGGTGGGCGTGCGTTAACTAGCGCGCTGTATTTGTTTGCGGGGACCTTGATTCACACTACCCTCGACTTACTCACGCATCACGATGATGGCCCGTTGTTACTATGGCCACTTGATTGGGAAACGCGCTACCTCTCGCCGGTATCGCACTGGGATAAACAGCATTACGCCATCTGGGTCGTAGCGTTCGAGGGCTTTATAGTTGGGGTTGCGCTTATGCTTGCGCTGTCCCGACCTAGGTCGCTTAAGGTTCACGCATCGCTAGGATAGGGGCGAGGGCGCTTGTCCGTATCGATGCGCTGTGCTTGTTAGTCGAGCGCAAACTTATCATCGGCAATATTAAACATTTGCCCATTCGGCCTTGCTAATGAGTACAGTTGCATACTTGGGGGAGCTATTGGCGGCAAGCTCTGGGGAACCACGGCGTTGGAATTACTCAGTCCGCGAGCGCAATGCCAGGAGCGGGTAACGCTTCGCTGGCAGCGGGCATAAGCTGATTGTTTGCCAACCTTTGCGCTTTCGCGACCGCCGTCTAACTCTAAAGCCACCTGAGTGTCCATGTCTGATTTTCAACTCGCAGTAACGCTCTCGCTGGCCGCAGCGGTCATGTTTGGTACAGGCGCGCAATTCACGCGCATGGGCCTGCGTTCGTTGAAAGCGCAAGACGGCGCCTTGATCACTATTGTCACTGCCACATCGCTGTATTGGCTGTTCGCACCTTGGTATTTGCGCGCTGAATACTGGCAGGCAAGCGCGGTTTGGCTGTTTGTAATCGCCGGTATTTTTCGTCCCGCGATCTCGACGACGTGCGCGATGGCCGGCACCGCTTTGCTTGGGGCGACCATCAGTACCACCGTGTCCAGCACTGCGCCATTTTTTGGCTTGCTATTGGGCGTCTTGGTTCTGGGAGAAGTACTCACTGTTGAGTTAGCGCTCGGCACCGGCGCAATAATCTTGGGGGTTATGTTGCTCGCGCAACGTGGCAACGGGGTGCATCGAGCTCAGTGGCCGCTGTGGGCCTTGGCTCTACCGCTCGCCGCTGCGCTGATTCGTGCCTGCGCGCACCTGCTTACCAAGATTGGTATGGAAGATGTACCAAGCCCATATTTTGCTGGATTGGTTTCTTACACCGCCTCATTGCTTGTTATCTTGGCGAACCTTGCGCGCCGCAGGCAACCCATCAAACCGATCCTGGCCAATCCGGACACGCGCTGGTTTGTGGCTGCAGGAGTTCTATTTGGTGCTGCTGTCACGGCACTCAACACGGCGCTGCAATACGGGCCCTTATCGGTCGTTGCTCCACTGGTGTCTCTGGAGGCCCTAGTGGTGTTAGTACTAGGTCTCACGGTGTTTCGCGAAGCGACCATCAATCCACGTGTAATCGCGGCCGTGCTTATTGTTGTTGCAGGGACGGTGGTAATTACTGCTCGCTGAGTACTGCACGACCCGAGTATCTAGTTGGGCATCTAGTCGAGCCTCTTGGTTGCGCGCGGCGGGAGTGATATGTCAGTGTCGTTGGTCGTTGTACCGACGATATCGAGCGGTATGGCTTCGTGTTAAGTGAGATTTCAATGGATAAAAACTTTGCAGGCAAGGTGGTCGCAGTGACTGGCGGCGCAGGCGGGATCGGCGGGGCGAGTGTGCGTGCGTTTGCACAACGTGGCGCCAAGGTGGGCTTTACCGATTGGGACGATGGGCGTGGAAAGGCCTTAGAAACAGAGTTGCACGCGGCAGGTTTCGACGTGCTATTTGTTTGTGCTGATGTTAGCCAGGAGGCGGCGTGCGCTGATTTTATCGCGCGCACCGTGACACAATTTGGTCGACTAGACGTGCTGGTAAACAACGCCGCAGTGCGAAACTACGAACGCGTGACAGAGGCCAGCGAAGCAAGCTGGGATCGTGTGCTTGGGATCAACCTGAAGGGTTATGTCTTTTGTGCAAAAGTTGCGATCCCAGCGATGGCGCAGACCGGTGGCGGTAGTATTGTCAATTTGGCTTCAATACGTTCACTCATTGCGGGTAGTGCGACTATCCAATACGACACAACCAAGGCGGCGATCCTCGGACTGACTCGCTCGATGGCACGCGACCATGCGGACGAGGGGATTCGCGTCAATGCAGTTGGGCCGGGTCCGATTTACACGGATTTCCACGCTGGACGAGCCGACTCAATGGGGCAAAGCCCGGCGGAGTATCAAAGCCAATTTGGTGCGGATACTTTACTGCGCCGGCCAGGGCAGCCCGAAGAGATAGCGCATGCCATCGTGTTTCTGGCATCGGACGACGCCTCGTTTATCACTGGCACCTGTCTGTATGTGGATGGTGGCCTGACTGCGTTTAGCGAAAAGTAGCAGTTTGTTTGCACCTGGCGCTGTTTGCCGATCCCGCCAATGGCATCGTTATTAGGACATCGCGGCGCGTCTAGCGTTCGCGATCAGGCACGTCGGCGCGCGCGTGCTGATGCGCCAAGGGCCGACGCTCAAGCGTGGGAACGGTCACCGGGCAGTCATCCCGATTGCCCCATTCTTGCCATGAGCCGACGTAGTTACGCACCGCCGTATGGCCAATCAAGCGCAGCGCCAAGTAGGCATGCGCAGACCGGTAACCGGTATTACAAAAAGCAATGATGGGACGCTCGCGCGTGGCACCAATCTCAGCGAACAAGGCACTCAGCTCTTGCACTGGGCGTAGCCGGCCATCAGCACGCAAATGATGCCGCCAGTCCTGATGCACCGCTGTTGGTACGGTGCCGTTGCGCTGCGCTCGGGCATCGTCGCCTAGCCATTCGGCGCGGCTTCGGGTGTCGACGATAAGCACTGCTGGGTCTTTGATGGCGGCGCGTACGTCGACGTGCGTTGCAACTAGATGCGGCTGCACGGAGTACCGACATGCGGTTGGCTTGGGCAATTCGGCCGTGTGCGTGACTGTGCCGCCAGCGCGGCGCCAAGCGGCGATGCCGCCATCGAGTAGGTGCACGTTGTTATAGCCGAGATACTCCAAGAACCAAAAGGCGCGCGCCGCGTTCATGTCAGAGCTGGCGCCACAAACAACAATATTATCGTCAGGGCACAAGCCACGTTGGGACAGTAGAAAGGCCCACATGTGCGTGAACGAGCGCAGCGGCGCAGGGTCGGTGTCGTAAGTGTTGAGAGCGTAGGTACTAAAGTGGATCGCGCCGGGAATGTGGCCATTGGCAAAGTCTTCGCCGAGGCGCACGTCTAATATTCGTATTGCTGCTTGCGCTGGCGCACAAAGTAATTGTTGCGTAGACCACAGCAATTGCGTGTTCAACGGGTCCTGCATGGGTTGGCGTACCTCGCAAAATGAACTGGATATTTACCGTCTAAGTCGGATTAAGCACGTGTTGAGCCGCACCGCCGACGAAGCCTACCTGGTTGCAACGATGGTGCAGCTAAGCCCGCGTTCAGGTCGAGCCTTTGTGCCAATAAGCATGCCACAGGCAATCGGCGCGCTGTGTGGTGTGCACCACGGTGCATTCCTGTAACGGAGGTCGCGCCACTGTGACATTGAAAATGACGACTGTGTCTCAGTCCCGGTGTCCCGCGGTTGGTTTAATTGGGAAAACTCGTGAATCATTTCGAATGTGATGAAACTACAATCTCATGTATGCGTGCTCGTGCTGACCTGCGGCTTTGCGCAGGCCAACGCGACCAGTACTGCCTCGCCATCTGCAGCTAGCGCGAGGCCAACATCCACTGTTAGCATCGCAAATTCGGCCACCACACCCACTAGCACTGAGCATGCCGCAGCTGTTAAAGCACCTGCGGCCACTACGAACACAACGCCAGCGGCTCCCGCTCCCGCCACCGCTACGTCGGTGGAAACAAAGCCAGCGATTGACTTGACCAATCTGGAAGAGCGGCTGGTGGAAACCGACGCGATCGGCTTCTTTACCAAGCTCGAGCTTAAATCCCAGCTGGATGATTTGACCGGTCAGTTCCGTGAGTTTCATCAGGCGAGGGGGCATACGGAGCTTCCGCGCTTGCGTGAGGATTTCGATCTTCTGCTGTTGAAACTGCTTACCTTGTTGCAAGATGACGATCCGGTGTTGCACCGGCAGGTGGCAGCCGCGCGCCCGCAAATCTGGCGGACGTTTTCTGATCCGGTGTTATTCGCGCAGCTCTGAACGCAGCCGCGCGCTCGTTGCTTCAGTTTTTGTTTTGGTCCGACGTGCGCCCTGGCGCGCACGGTGTGGCCACAAAAAGGAGAGTTTGATGAAGTTCCCAACCACACCAATGCGCGCGTCGTCGCTTGGATTGATTCTATGTGCCGCGCTGGCGGCACCGGCGCATGCCAGTAAGGCGGATAAAGATTTACAAGCTGTGATCGCGTTGCAAGGTAAAGATTGCGGCACCGTGACAAGCTCCGAGCGGGTCGGTAGTAACGATTACATCGCTACTTGCAGCAACGGGTCACGCTACCGTGTTAGCGCCGCTGCTAACGGCCGAGTGTCTGTTACCGCACAGTAGGACTTGCGATCTCTCAACTTCGCGGCTGAGCGAGGCGACTGCGCCTGCGC
>Ga0055584_100000279_pt1 | contig 48599 bp, 45 predicted proteins | sample OSDHelmetaG_FD_58716 | JGI IMG/M metagenome (GOLD analysis project Ga0055584, IMG submission 58716) | Pelagic marine sediment microbial communities from the LTER site Helgoland, North Sea, for post-phytoplankton bloom and carbon turnover... | ecosystem: Environmental > Aquatic > Marine >... | reverse complement strand
TTTTTTTTACATGAAGTCTGCTAACAACGTATCGAATGTAGGCATTTTTAACATGGTTACACATATCTCTGTAGCGTTAACTATTGGTGACGTGAGGTTTAAACTTACTTGTCTTTGTAGACCATCCGAACGGTCTTTGATTCTACACAACTCCCTCCATGTAGTTTCTTTCGATATATTCATGAAATGGCCTGTACTAGGATACGAGGCCGCTACATCTAAATCGGCTACATGTATACTTAAGTCTATTTCCATATCAGGAAATTCTTTAATTACCTTTATACCAGTATCTTTTCTTAGATAGGTCGGTAGGGTTACACGAGTCTTCAAATAGGACGTTAATCTATTCCGCAGCATTATCTGCAAAGCTCTAGCATTTAACTAGATGTCGAGACTATATCATCCGCCTAACACTCATGTTAGGCGGGACACTTTTTCGATTTAAAGGTTGCTACCTACCCACTTGGGCTCTACTCTACTCACTTTAATTACTTTACAGTAACCACTGGATTCTATACCAGTGTCATTCAGTCTGACTAAGGTCAGGTGTAGTTTTCGATAGTCGTTGAACGTTCTCCATACACTACCTAGGCAAACGCCGTTAGGTACTTGTGGTTAGGAGCTTCGCTGCTAAAGGAGACCTTAGGTCTCACGGTTCCTCAATCCGATTCGTTTTTAAACCGTAGTATCTCTCTTTCGAGGATACCGTGGTGAATCAGCTCTAAGTAGGTCCCAGCAATTAAATGTCTGTTTCCACTATAGATTACTCTATAGGGGGACTTAAATGTTCATTTAGTTTATAATAAGAAAAAAGAAGTTTGTTATAAGGTTTTTTTATTTCTAATACGTGTACGTAGTTGACTAGGAGATATATTAAAGTATTTGGCTGCTTCTACGGAGCCTGTGAAGAATATTTCCTCATCAGTATCTATATTGTTGACAACTACCCCACTGGGAGGACTAATAGTATATTTTGTATATATCTCTAAATGTCTATCGGTATGATTTGGCCACGTTAAACCAGTAGTGAATTCCGCAACATTAAATCCGTTTGTAGCTATAATCCTGCCTAACGACTTACGAATGCCTGCAGGTGAAATGCCCGTAGCCTTAGACAGGTTACAGATACTATCCGCAATTATAATCTCACCACTAAATATATTTCTAGCACAAACAGATATAGCCTTAGGAGGTATAGAAATTTCGTTACTATACTCTAACCATTCAGACTCGTCATCGTACTTAAATGCTAACTCATCAATAGGTCTACGTCCAGATTTACGATTAAGTCTATTACGAATAGTGGCATCTATAATACCTATATCTCGACTACATTCAGCAACAGATATATACCTAGTTATTTTATCAGTATTCAAATCTTTACATAGAACAGGAGTGGTGCTATTAGGACACAGACCGTTATCAATGGCATGTTGGTTATTTTCAGCACGAGACATCCATTCTAGATTATCTAACCAGTCATCGCCGGGGATACCATTTTTATGATTCACTACGTAATCTTTAGGGTTGCCGGGACATGGAATGAAAATTAAAGCTAATGCGCGATGTCTACTAATACCACCGTACTTACCTTTATCATTAACTCCGCCAGTTACCCTATATCCACCCTTTATATTCTTTTCTTTTTGTCCTTGCTGTACCGTCCATACTTTAAACTTACCATTAGTGACATTAACTATATCACCATCTATATTGATAGCGTATTTAATATAGTTAGGTATAAAGTAGAAATCGGGTAACCAAGGAACCTTATTTTTACCAATTATAAACATAACAACGTGTCCATTAATATTTTAATTACCTAATATTAATGTTACGCTGCTAATATATGACATTCGTTCATCCAATCCGTCATTGGAACTACCTGTTTATCTAATTCATCTACCATCTCATCTGAGGTAGAACCCATTACTTTACCATCTTCCAGACAAACGAAATGTAAATCGTCAGCAAGACGTCTAGGAGTCGATGTAAAGCGGTCTAAATCACTATGACCCACTAACATACGTAACGTAGTTAAATCTCTATTCTTTTCTTCTAACAACTCTACGCCGATGCAATCGAATACGTTATAGATTAGATATTCTAACTGATGGTTAGTCTGCATTACCTGATGCCATTCAACGCCAGTATATTGGTCAGCCTCTTCAAATCTAAGTTTTCCTAAATCTAAATTGATACCTAATATAGAATCTAAAGAATAGCTAGGTTGCATAGGTTCAGTTACGCGAACTAGTTTATACAAACACATTGCATCTACAAAATAGAAGCTTGCAGGGGCATGTACGACGTGCCATAGGTCACAATAATGTTTAGTAGTAATTTTACCAGTAGCGGTGGTCTTCTGTTGTTGGGCTTCTTTATAACGAAAACTTTTAAAGTTATCAGGAACACTTGGGTCACTAAATACTTGAGCAGGGTCGATGCCGTGTCGTTGTAACGATTGTACTAGCTTAGGTATATCGAAGTTTATAAACCATATAGCAATGAAGTCGGGTTTCCATTCATGGGCCTTAGCTAATAACGCTTTAGTTATTTCCGCATCATTATCAACTATCTCTACTTCTAAAGTAATGTCACGTTCTTTCTTATATTTACCCAAATACTTTTCGAATAGAGTCTGTAAATCACCAGTAACATCACCGTGTTTACGTAACCAACATTTAGATACTGCTAAGAACGCTTTACTACCCATAGTTAACGAGCCTGAAATAATTTGTTCAGATATCTCCTTAACACTCTCCACCTTACGTAGTATACTCTTACGTATAGTTTCGTGTTCCTTTTGTAACGCCGCCTTTTCTTTAGTCGTAAGAAGTATTTCGCCATCCGACTCTTTAATTTGTCGCTCTAACCTATCGCATTCGAGGGTTTGTCTAGCTATCTTATCTTCAATATTTTCAATAATTAAAAGGTCTGAGTCAGTTAGATTTTTACGTACAGTGTTAGTCTCTACATCTAGTACCGCCGAACTACTTACAGAAGTAACGTCCGGAGCATTTTCCATATAACGATGTTTTATTAACGTAGTAGACGTGATGTCGCTACCATAGAGATATGGACTACGGGAAAGCATACTTAAACGTGCGCCTTTAATATTTTTGTTTAAAGCTCGTGCAATATTAGCTTCTAGGTTAGCCTGAGTAGAAGTAGAACGTTTTAACCGCGCAACATCCTCCCATTCCTTTTTGTCAGTATGAGTTTGAAAGCCGTCACGCGTAATCCAGTAGTGCCGCTTATAATCTTCAACCATTCTTACATTAGGTACTATAGTACCATCTTTTAGATGTACATGCTCTTTTACTAATACTAAGTCATGACCGCTATAGTTCTGACATCTATGATACGTAGCGTGTATACATTCGTAGTGTTCAACATCTTCAGGTTTGAAATTAGCCTTCATTATGTACTCCGGTATTTTTAATCGTTTCTATATAATGGTTATGATGTGTAACAATAAACTTACCACCCCTTTCAGGAGCTATCATGATAGTTGATCTAGATAAATATAATGTCTCTAACGAAGCTATACGTATACAATATAATAGTATATTTCGTTTAGAGTTAACGGCTGTTATTGAGCAGTTGTTACAGTTACCCAAAATTGACGATGGTGTCTTATTTAAGTCACGTATCTCAAATATAATCAAAGAACATACTCGTTTAAACGTGGCAGTTAAATACTTAACAGGTGACAACGGTGCTGCCATTACAGTACCGTCAATCAGTAAAAGTAATCCTCTAATCAATAATGTTAGACAAGGTCCTTGGCAGGAACGTAATGCGTTAGTAGCTATCGAGAAATCTAACGGTATATCTCTTGGCTCGTTTAATGCCAAGACTGGTAAGGTAGAAGGGTTGTTCACTGAATTAAATACGGTAATGTATATCGGTGATAGACTGTTATTCAAAGGTAGTAAATTCGAAGCTGCGGAAATAGTAGCGATTATGTTACACGAGATAGGTCACATTGTCAGTTATGTAGAATTACTAACTCGCACTACCCGTACCAACTATTTGATACGTGCTACAGTAGAAGCTATTTTAGATGCCACTGATAACGAACATCGTATGGCGGTATTACACAAAGTAGAAGATGCTACTGGTTGGGAGTTTAACGATAAGAAAGAGTTAGTGAAATCTAACGATAAAGAAACGTACCAAGCGATAATATTATCTAAAGCTGCGGCCGCGTCAGTTAGTGAACTAGGTTCTAACTTATTTGATATGCGTGGCTTCGAAGCTATGGCCGACCAATATGCCGCCCGTCACGGAGCAGCCATTCATCTTGCAACTGGATTGGATAAAGTGTATCGTGGTATGCGTTCTACCGCATATTTAACACGTCCACTATTCTATATGTTAGAAGTGGTTAAAATAACTTTATTTCTAAGCGTTGCCGTTTCTGGCATTGGTGGTATATTAATTGCACCTCTGTTATTACTAGGTAATCCTAACGCCGTAGAATATGATAAACCGTTGAGTCGTCTTAGCCGAATTCGTTCTCAGTTAGTGGAGACCGTCAAAGACACTACGCTTAGCGATGAAACTAGAAAGGCCGTATTAGCAGATATTACTGCGCTAAATACCGTCATGTCCGCCATGGGTGAAAGTGAAACTTTCTATGAATTCCTTTGGAGTCGCGTTTTACCGGTAGTAGGTAAGTCCGGTAAAGAGATAGATTTCCAGCGTGACTTAGAAAAATTATTAAACAATGAACTGTTCGTAACCGCAGCAGCCGTTAAATCATTAGAGGTAGTATAAATGTCAACACGTATCCGTCAACTAATCACAGGTAAACCTTCCATATCCGTAGAATCACTTAACTTATTTGAAGTAAACGAAAGTGATACGTTACAACCTTCAGTAGAAATGCGTTTAATAGAAGCGTCAGTAGCCGAACGAAATTACGACCATTCACTTAACGAATATGTACAGTTAGAAAATATTGCCGTAGGTCTTGAATCTATAGCTGACTTTACTAGCGCCAATCCGCCGGTAGGTACGGTTAATAGAAATATGTTAAAGCGAACAGTTCATTCATTTACCGACCAGTTAGGCTATAAACAACATGATGTATCGAATGAAAGTATTCGTACAGTAGCTACTGAAGTATGGAATGCTATTAAACGAGCTATAGAATCAGCTATGACGTTTATTAGAAAATGGTTTAGTAAAATTACTAGTTCATTACCGTCCTTGAAAAAACGAGCAGAGTCAATTAAAGCTAAAGCCGAAAAAGAATCTGGTACTATCGATAAGAAAGATTTTGAGTTAGGTGGTTTAGCGAGTAAACTTCATGTACGAAATAGTGTAGGTAAGGTTACAGACATTAGTTCTAGTATAGACTCTCTAGTTACTGACGTGTTTGGTGACATGAGTACTACAGCTATAAAGAAACTTAACCCAGTCGTTACTATAGTAAAAAAGGGTGTATCTAAACTATCGACCGTAGTGGATGTAGAAAATACCATTAATGACTTTAATAAAGAATTAATTAAAACCAACGTTATGAATAACAGTTTAGTTAAAGTATGGGGTGGAGATAAGCGATATAATGACGATGGGTATATCTACGCACGTAGTGACGAGTATCCCGGAAATAAAGCATTAATAGTATCATCGTATACGCCACCGACATCGACTACGTTGAAGGATTCTTTAGTAGCACGTTCAAGTCAATTACGTAACACTAAGGTGAAGTGGACTGACTTTAGTGAAGATAAAGACACTATTAAATCTACTACTAAATATCCGACCATCGAAGTACTTGACATTATAGCAGTGTGTGATACTGTATTATCTACTATTGCTAAGATTGAAGATTATAATAAACAGTTTGATAAAATTGAAGATTATAAGAAATCGTTAGTGAAGGTAGGGGAAGAAGTTACTGAAGAACTTACAGACGAAGACCTTATACCTGAAGCCAAAGCTTTAGGTAAGTTATTTATAACTTTTGTAAATTATGTAGGTACTACTACCGGCAATGCAGATACTAAAGTTGCAGGTTATTCTACTAGTATTTGTAACGACATCTTAACCCTCTGTGATAAATCATTATCTAACTACAAATCAGTTTAATATTAATTAACTATAGAGGGACTATTCCCTCTAAACAAAAAAAAAAGGAATATCCCCGTGATTAAAATGGCACAAGCAGTACGCAATGCGTTGAGTAGAGGTAGTGTAAATTTAGGTAGCACCAGTGATATCACTGCAATGGGCGTCGCTAAATCAATAGCATATTCTCTACCCATCCCCGCAGGAGCAGTTAAAAATCCCCGTACCTATTTCTTAGAACAGAATGGTGTACTGGTATCAGATAGAGTCTCTGATATTAATGAATGTCTGGTAGTTGACGTTAAGAAGGTACAAGACTTAGCTTACCGTATCTGGACAGTTAGATATAACGTAGTGCATAATTGTAAAAGTGTAAAGATAAGTAACCTTTTAAGCCTATCACACGAATCGCCAGTACCTACACAGTGTTATGTAAAACTAAATGAAGTAGAACAGGGTGTAGTTGAAAACATCAGTGATATCATTACTCGGAGAGAATAATTATGTTATTCGAAGAACTAGATAGATTAGGTGTAGAATTAACCGTAGGTCTAGAAGATACTGAAATTGCTTTGGAGAGATATGATAGTGATATCTTTACACTAAATACACTATTGGAATCCGTGGTAAGTCAGGGTGCCTCACGAGATGTTATGGTATCGTTAGAAGAATTGATAGTTGATTCATTACCTAACCGTTATCCAGCAGCGTCATTTACTGAAGTACCTAGTACAACTAACCTAACGATAGCCGTTGAAAGTATTATCGGTAGTATTGTTAAGACCGCATCTAATATCATTACCACTATAGTAAAAGCTATACTAAATTTAATAACTACTATAGGAAAATTTATAGGTAGTTTATTCGGTATCACTACTAAAGTTAATGATAAGTCGGTAGCTGTTGTTAAACTACGTGACACTACAGATAATGTAGTAGACGATATGGATAAAGTACAACGCAAGGAATTTGATACTAAAGTAGCTGAGCAAGAATTACTAGCCAAACTTTCACTACGTCGTTTACCTGTAACGGATAATTTACTTAAAGACGCTAAAAGGATAAATACTATCTTTAGCTCTACTATATCGTCATTACATGAAACTGCTACCAACGTTAAAGAACGGTTAGAGTCCACTAGTAAATTTAGAGGAGATACTATATTAGCCTCTAAGAGAACTGAAACGTTACGTGACGTAGTGGCTAATACTAAACTCCCGCCTATATATGACTTAGAGAACTTCGAGCCTATCTTTAAATTCTACGATGTTAAAGTATCGTCTCGTCCACCAGCATCGGCACATCCTAGTATACTGTTAGGTATTCGTGAAGGTTCGTGGCGTACTCTGAAGAAAGTTAGCGTTGAACTTTTAAAGCCAGATACTAAGACTAGAGAGAGTAGTAAATATGGTCAGGATATGGTGGATATCACTAAAGAGCCATTAGGTATTGAAGATGATTATATTGGGTCTCTAAATACTATACTAGACTTTTTAACGGCAGGACTTACGAAGTTATCAGCGGGAGATAGTTTTGTACCAGACTCATCTATAGTTGACCGTGAATATACGCAAGCGTATCAGGCGACTGTTAATATAACTAAAATGCAGATAACTACTATACGATCCGATTTATTTAACTTTGCAGCCTCTATCGCAGTGGTCGGTAATTTATTAAAAGGTATTGTTAATTTAGCTAACTCAGTTGAGCTATATGAAAAAGAAAGAGCTAAAATTGCGGAAGATGTAGTTAAGTAATGTCGCAATAACAACATATGAGAGTGGTTCCTAGGAACCACTCTCTTTCTTTATGCCGTGTGTAATATAAATGAGACGGTAACATCATCGGTTAACTGAGTAGTACCATCAGCTAGTAACTCCAACCTATTCTCAACCATACTAGTAGAGGTTCTATCTAATAACGTATACGTGGTTAAATTCTTATCGCCACCCAATCCACTTAGGTTAACAGAAATAACCTCACTACCTCCAGCTAATAACAATTCGCGGTTAAGGTCGTTAACACTAACTGTACTGTTTTGTAATATTAAACTAATTACCTTAGGCGTATTTAACGTAATAGCTCTACGTAACGCTAAGTCTTCGTAACCTACTTGTGTAAGGAAGTATTCTACAGTAAAGGCTTGTGAAGCCGGAATCTTAACTATATCACCACTATCCACAGTAACGTCAATGGTACCTAACGTTCTAGTAGGAGTAAACGATAAATCGGTACGCTCTAACAACAACCCATTAACTACAGAAATATCATCTTCTAGATAACCTATAATTAGTTTAGGTATATTTGTACGATACGCTATTAAGTTAGCGTCAGTAGTATATCTAAACTTAGCATCGAACATAGTTATAGTAACTTCTCGATTTAAGTTACGGTCGGATATTACAGTAGTTCTACCATGCTCGTCTAACTTAACATCGCCAGCCTTATAACGAATCATTTCGTTACCCGACTCGTCAAACCTAACATCACCTAGACTATGTAGTTTATTAAATACCACCTCACCGTTGACGATACTATAGACCTTATGACCATTCTCACCAGTAGCATATACGTCAGATTCATAGGTCCATTTCACATCTTCAGTATAACGCTCTAATGCCTCAGCAGAAACTAAACTTCTAGAATCATTTTTAAGACCATGTAAACTAGAACCTATACGAATAGTACAGGACTCCTCTAAAGTACCTACAGCGTCGTTAGGGAGAATCCCAGTACCCATTCGGTGGTCTATAGAAGAACGTTGACTAACTAATACCGGATAGTCCGTAAGTGAGTAGTAGATACTAAAAATTGTTTCTAGGTCAGTAAAGTATTCAGCTAAATCAGATTCATAGATTCTAAAGTTGGTAATACCGATACGATCGTTCTCATCTAAATCAAAGTTAGTATTTATTAGAAACTCAAACATAGGGTTTCCGTCTACATCACCTTTATAAGTACCGTTTAGATACGCTTGACGTTTTTCTTTAGCGGGCGTAAATGCTAACTGTACGTTGAGTTGCGATAACTCTATATGGTCGACTATATTACCTGCTAACAATACTACGTATACAGTATAACCATTAGACGTTCTAGCTATGTCAATGGTCGCCGAATTGGTTTCTACCAAAGTATTTACATTCTCGGCAATATGACGTTTAGATATAACTTCAGGAGCATCTAAATAATACGCTCTAGTGACGAACACATTATCAGTAGTATCTAGTACGTGGTGGAAAGGGGTGTACATGTACGTTTCTGTATTAAGTTCCGATATCAACTTCTCTACAGCCATACTCTCTATCGCTTCACGCTCACTGTCAGTAAAGATACTAACCAATCCGTTATTATATCCATATAAAGTATTTGGAGAAATAGTAGTACGTTCACCATTACTATAGACCGTATCGAGTTCACGTATCTTATCGATATTAAGTTCTACGTTCTCAGTTAACGTACCCACAGTACCTGTAATTATACCGCTGGCCGGTGACGGTAGTAGTCGAGTTGCGTGGTAATTTCTATCAGTGATATTATCTATCCGTTTAATTATATTATATCCACGGTCTTTTAATACTACAGCTAATTGCTCATCGGTAACGGGAACGGGAACAGCATTAGAATTATCAATTACTCTAACACGTAGTTCATCAAAATCAATGGCACTTCTACCACCAGTAGTAGTACCGTCAGCATATATAGCTATCTGGGTCAACGTCTCCAACGGAGCACTTAACTTCCCATCACTACTAGTATCTAAATCACGCCACGTAGCCTTATACTCTTCAGGCGGATAATTATTCATTATTAATGAAAGGTCGCCTTTAGTTTCGTATAAGTCTACACGTAAATGAGACCCTAGTAATTTATTAGTATGATATATCTGAGGAACGTGAATGTATACTAAGTCATCTTCTACACGTAATAGTACCGTAGGTTTGTTAGAATCAAATACTTGTTCACTATGCGTAGTATGCATTTCCGTCCAACCGTCAGTAGTATTACCGTGATAGGCACGTGCAAAATAAAACTGATCGGATATCGTCAAAGATTCGTTAATGCCCGTACTTTCATTAACAGGGAAAAACTCGCTACGTAGTGAGAATTGTGTAGTTGGTATGGTTAGCTGTAAGAAGTCAGTCCCATCTAAAGTTAATTCATCTACTTCAACTACATTACTATCCAGTACTGTTATAGGTGAAACTTCAGTTCCATCATAAACGATTTGAATACTACCAACTGGTAGTATACGTATTTCTATTGGATAGTGTATGCCAAACGTATACCCAGCTATTAAGAACTGCGTATTTCTAGGAACGATTATTTTCTTCAACCCAGTAACATCGTCAAGAACCGCCTTAGCAATTAATTCGGCCTTATTAAATAATAACTTAAATGAACAGCCACTAGGTATAGCAAATCTACCTAAGTAATCTTCATCAGACATATGGCGATACAAATCTTCTTGTGTATTAGCAAGGGTAGGATATAACTTTCTGGTAATAGATGCAGTGTACGCCATTGACGTTGCAGCAGTTACTGCTGTAGCTTCTATTAGAAACATGAATGGATTACCAGCGTCCACTATATCTAAGTCACCTTGATATGCACTTTCTAGTTTATCTAATATAACCTCACTGATTGATGACGGGTCAAATCGATACAAATCTATATTTTCCATTAACTCATTAGACATACGTTACTCTCCCAATATACCTTTAATTTCAGTTGTGAGTCCGAGATATTTAACTTTCTCTACCCACCATTCAAGTTCAAAATCTTCAGCTATTCTAGGATACCCTTCATAGTTGAAATATAATACTTCCGCTTTATCTAACTTAACGAAAAGAGCTTCTCGTGTATCATCGCCCATCATCGGATTAAATAGAATAACTGTAAGGTTAAATTCTAATATATTGATAGGGTCGTTATATTCAATACCCATACATCTAAACGGAATTGATATCTGCGCATTATCGTTAGACAAAGGACTGTCCGAAGAGAAGTTAAAAGATGCTCCTAGAGGAACTGCCGTTGGAAAGCCTGCTCCGCACGAAGCTATCTTCTGTACATAAGTTCTAGTAGGGTCAAGTACCAACCTATATATTCTAGTACAATAATCTAATTCATTCTCTACAATCATTTCTGGGTAAGGTAACATACTTCCATTTGCTACTCTAGCGGCATACTGAGTCCAAGTATAAAATAGTGCGCTTATAGGGTCGCCGGCCATATTACGAAAGTTAGCGGTCAAATCGTAGGTACCGTAATTTGAAGGAATGTCATCTACCATACTGTACGACTCTTTCATAATACCTTCTGCCGAAGTATATGTATCTACGTTCATGTCTGGAAACCCACTGATAGAAAGTAGGTTGTTGGTAAGTAAAGGTATGAACGCATTAGCGTCATCGACTAGTGGACTAGTCACATCCCTAGACACCGCACCCACGTGATCGAGTAGAACTCGTATAGCTCTAGGTAAAGTATTTACCGACTGCGTTAATAGGGGTGTAAGAATTCTGGCAGTAGACACGTTATCGTATGATAAATTTAATCTAGGTCTAGTGAAAAAAGTCAGACCATGATTATCAGTATTTTGATTAGTAGGGTTACCGATTCCTCGGTGATTTATACCTCTCATCGAATTCGAGGTCGCGGAAGTTAGGCTTCCTAGACCGCTAATCTTTGATAGGATGTCTATTACTGCTCTATTCGAATTAGTCATTTAATTATAAACTCCATTGAGGTATTAAAATGTTAAAGGAAATACCATTAACTGCATTAGGTGCAGCCAGTAAAATTATTGAAGGGTTCCGTACGTTAAACACAGACTCCTTACCTGAATACACACGTAGCACTCGTGTAGAACCTATAGTTCTTTTAGACGATGCATTACGTTCACAACCTTACACTGAAGATTTATTGCAGACGCTAACGTCGATATTCAGTGGTTATTATTTACGAGCCATTGCTATTAGTGGTAACGTGGGTCGCATCGATACTATCAAGTTATTAGATAAATTATCAACTAATCGATCGCCATTAGACAGTGCACTATCTACAGGCGCAGCTAGTCTTGAAGATTATACACATCAGTTACCTGACTATAGTAAAAACTTAGGCGTTTCTTTAGAAGCGCGTGACACCAAAACATCTCGTGGTATTGGTAAGGACGGTATTCGTAATCTAAACGAAGTTACTAACTTAGCCGTTGGTAAGATGTTAGAAGTAGAGATTACAGATGGTGACCATTCTGCAACTATTCCAGTCAATGTACGTCTTAGTGTAATGGCAATTAGTGGTAGTAATTTAACTCATATTCTAACTACCGATACTAAAGATAATAGTGCAAGTGCCCGGTATCATGAATGGCGTGCAGGTCAAATTGAATTCATGCGTGATTTAATTCTTTGTCAAGATATTATCGATGCGCATCGTAAGAATTTAATAGAAGATACTTCAGGTATCTATACTAACATGATTACTAAGCGTGGTAAAAATCGTTTATCTGCCGTAGTCTCAGGCAGTCCTTCAGTTAACACCGCCAGTTCTATGGCAGTAATTACCGATAAAACCGCTACATCAATAGAACGTGAAATTGGTGGTAAGTTAAAACAGTTCCGTAAACGCGAAAAGTTGATGGAAAGTGCTGGTCTAATGTTATTGGTAGTAGTAGATACTGAATGGGAACAGGTTATTATTTATCACCGTTCTATCGATGAAGCAACCGAACTATCTACTAAGGCATTGAAGAGTGCTAATAAAGGTAGTGGTCCAGATGTATCGGATATCCTTAACGCCTATAAATTAGGTAATAGTCCGTCCCTTTAATTTTCTCTAGGAACCTGTAATGAAAATAATAAATTTTTTACCTTCACTGTTACCGCTAACTAACAAAACTACAGTTACTGAAGATATTCGTATTCTGAGAGAAGAGTTACATGCTGAGACTTTACCTGCATATAAGAATGCAGTTGAAGCTTTCAAGCGTACTCCCTTCGTTGCTGACTTCACTAAACAGTTTGACCAAATTGCCCGTAAGCGTGTAGACAACTATAAAGATAACTATATCGCAACTATCGACCTTGCATTAAATCGCGCGTTGAAGAATTTAGATACTATCTCTAAGTTAGTCGATGAGCAGTTCAACGAGGACATCTTACGCGACGCAATGACTTACACTCGTACTAACCTATTACAGTATATCGAAATGGTTAGCTTTATCTGTTCATACAGTCGTCGTTTACTATTGTTAACCTACTCGACAGAAGCGGACCCTAAAGGTATTGTAAGCGTTACTCCGTCGGCAACACGTGACATAAATTGGTTATTACAAAATCAAGACGTTTTTCTTCTTGCATTAAACGCGGCTAGTTTAAAACCTAAAGAGTTAGATGAGAAGTTCGAATCTATCCCAGACATGACGGCTACGATAGATGGTGACGCTAGTGCACAGGCTGTAGTAGGTTCTGCTCGTCTAGACCCATTTGGATTTCGTTTAATTCCATATAAGTTAAATCCTATATACCATATTAAGATGGCGATTACGAGTTGGCAAGTTAGTCGACACAAACTTAGTAAAGAAGAAAAGACTACCTTAGAACTTCGTTTACTACATCTTAAAATGTCTCGTGATGGAACTAAAGATGCTCGTCTAGAACGTAACATCGAATATAACGAGGAACGCATCGCCGATTTACGCTATAAAATAAATAAATTGGAGACGCAGTATGAGTAACTATAGTGAATGTAAAGCCGTTAACGTATGGCCTAGTGGCTTTATCACAAAAAGTATTCGTGACCAAGGAACTTCTTGGGAATCTGAACCTAAGCTAACTGATTTATATGACCAGTACTGTTCACGAGTAACGCCCGGCGTTTCACTTGAATTCATTACTGAAGTTGTAGATTTAGCAATAGCTATATTTCAAGGACCATCACTAACCGCCTTTAACCTACAACAGACCAATGGTCAGTTAGTTAACATGTGGCGTGAGTTTGTTCAAGATACAATTAATTTCATTCAGGGCAAAGAACGAACTATGTGTGTAAGTACGTGGTTACGTCTACTCGAATTAAAACCCGGCGGTACTTGGAGTTCATTGAAGGGTACCGTTAAAGAAACTACTATTACTGACTTTAAAAAAGACACAACCAGTAATAGTATAGCAGCTTGGCTTCAACGTGAAAACGGTTTTGAAGACATGCTCTCATCCATGTATATCCTGTTCACGTACCGTGATACAGGTTTTAATAACTACTAATTGCAATTAGGAATTTACAAATGTCTATATCAAAATATTTCAACCAAGGTTCACAAGTAACAGCGACTTTATCAGTTGCGTTATCATCTACTGCCATCGCAGTAGAAAGTACTGTTAACGAATTATTGTTAGCTGGCACTGACATCGAAGAATGTAATAACGACATCTTATCTATGGAATCTATCGCGGTAGGCCTTGAAGGTCTTGGTGAAGTTGCATTACTATCATTAGAAGATGGCGGTTTAGATCGTACTTCTGGTACATTTTTACAACTAGGCGTTGAATCATACACTACTCGTTTAGGTATGCATGAGTCAGTTACTCCATCAGTTGAATCTTTTGGCGGCGCATCTGAGCGTGTTAACTCAACAACTATCGCTGTTGAAGGTATTAAAGAAGTTGCTAAATCTGTTTGGGCTGCTATCACTAAAGCAATCCGTGCTTCGATCGCATACGTTAAAGCATGGTTCCGTAAATTAATGGAAGCTTTACCTGCAATCAAAAAGCGTGCTGAATCAATTAAAGATAAAGCTGAAAATGGCGATATCGGTACTATCGATAAGAAAGATTTTGAATTAGGTGGTTTAGTTAAAGCAATGACTATCAACGATTCTGTAGCTTCTATAGATGACGTACTTGGTTCACTTAAAGGCGCTGCGACTACATACTTATCTAAAACTAACGATAGCCGCATTAAAAATCTTGAAAAAATTGCCGATGAACTTAAATTCCAAGACACTGTACCAACTAATGGTTATAAAGATTTAGCCGATTTAGTAACTGTAGCAGCTACGGGCGCAAAATCTAAAAATAAACTAACTGGCGATAAACGTTTTGTGGCAGTAGGTGTTGCGTATACACACAGCGATCACTTACCGGGTAACAAGATGGTAGTTAGTAGTGAATTAGCTAGTACGCCAACTGAAGATAGAGCCGGCGTTGCTAAAGCTATTTCAGCATTCAAAGTTACAATGACTACTTCTGTTGAGAAGCCTAAAGATATTAAAGGTACTACTAAAGTAAGTACTTTAGCTACTAGCGCAATTATCAAAGCTTGTGATGAAGTTATCTCTATTGTTGAAATTATTGAAGGTTTCAATAAAGAATACAGTAAAGTTGAATCTGCTAAAGAAGCTATCATCAAGGCTGGTGATGCTGTTACTAGTAATTACAGCGACGACACTAAAACTGAAGTTAAGAACTTCGCTGACACACAGATTAAAGTTGCTAACGTTGCATTAGTTACTATCGATAATCCGGGCATTACTTTAACGGGTCACATTGCGTCTACTGTTAAATCAGTACTTAGCCTTTGTGATAAATCATTATCTAACTATAAAGTAGCTGAGTAGTATTTTAGTTTCTTAATTTAGATTACCTTTTAATTAATTATTAGGATAGGACCATAATGTCCTATCCTATTTTTGCGGAGAAATATCCACCATGTTAAATAGATTTAATTTAGGCCAAGCGCCACAAACGTTAAATGCGGTAGTACTTGACGATAACGAACAGCAACATGCTGTATCAATGACTATGGAATGCTTTGCTGAAGTAGAAACTATCAGCGGCGAACTATCTCGTGCCACCGACATTGCTTTAGGTTTAGAGAATTTAGAATTTGTTACACGTAACGTATCTGGTAGTAAAAATACCGACCTCGCTTTTATCGACACTGCAGTTGGTTTAGCGGTAGCTGGCTCTGACGTTAGCACTGAAGAATTATTACCTTCATTAGAAAGTAATGATGATGGCACTATTTCAACAGAAGCAATTAAAAATATCGCTAAGTCTGTTTGGGATGCTATCAAAAATGCCGTTCTTAAAATGTGGCGTAAAATTGCTGAATTTTGGAAATGGTTAACTGACTCAGTTCCTGGTGTTCGTAAAGCGGCTGTTAAATTACGTGACCGTGCAGAAGCGTCTGTAGGTAAATCTACAGATAAATCTAAAGTTGAGTTAGGGCGTGAAATTTTCACATTGTCTGTAGACGAAAATGCACCATCTAGTGGTTCAGATATTGCTTCTGGTTTAGGTAAATTATTAGAAGTTACTAATGCGGTTTATAACGAATACGCTAAAGGTGTAGTTGAAGCGGGCGTTGAACAGGCCGGTATAATCGATAAGTTCCGTGTTGATACTAAAGCTAACGCAGAGTTAGATATCCAAGCACTAATTGCTGCTAGTGAAATGGGTACAGCTATCTCGGCAGTAAGTAGAGTAGTTAAAGATGCAGTCGGCGCTGACACTCGTTTTGTTGATACTAAAGACATGAAGAAAGTGGACCTTTTAGGTAACGAATCTTTATTCCTAACAAGTCGTCATATAACTGCAGGTAGAACTGTACTTGAACAAGCTGCCGCTTCTCGTAAAATCCGTTTAGAATTGAAGAATACTAAACAGAAACCTGGTAAAGCTAAAGAATCAGGTAGCATTTCAATTATAACTCCTGAAGAAGTAATTGGTATGGCCGACTCTATTATCGAATTGTGCGATGGTATCATCGAATACAATAAATCTAGTAACTTCAAGAAAGCTGAAGACGCTGGCGATAAAATGAAGAAAGCTACTGATGGTTTAGAGTCTACATACAAGTCGGCTAGTAAAGACGAAGATTTCGATAATGAAATCAAGCCCTACTACAACTCTGCACTATCTTTCAATACCGCGTTCGTACGTTTAAATGGTAGTACTCAACTATCTTTAACTAAACATGTTGTAGCCGTTTCTCGCGCTGCAATGACTGCGTGTAGTAAAAGTTTAAGTCTTCACAAAGACTAGTTATAGAAAAGTTATAAATATTTAAGGCAAGGGGGAGTCCTTGCCTTATTATCCGTCTAAGTTAAGGAAATGATAATGATCGTTACAAGAGATGCAATATTAGGTAATTCGGTATTCCCATACGAACTAAGTATAGAAGATTTATGTACCAGAATAGATAACGCACAAATTGCGTTAACTACAATAACTGAAGTAGAAGCAGCTTTGATTGTTTCGGTTGAAGACCATAGTCCTACTAGTCTAGAAGTGGCGTTGGTTAGTTCTCATATTGAAGATGCGTTACGTCCCCTAGATATAGCGTTAGAAACTATTATAGGTACTAACAGTATATCGGTTGAAAGTGTAGGTAGTGCAATAAAGGCCGTATATGACTTCATAGCGGACATGATACGTAAATTAGTAAGTTTTATATCTAGTATGTTTAGTAGTTCTAGTAGTTCTACTAGTAATTTTAAATCGTCTACCAAAGCAGTTGAAGAAAAGACTAAGAAGGTGGAAGAGTTAGTTGCTGATAAAGTGGCCGAACCTCTTACATCAATACCACTTACAGATAAACGTCTGATGTTACCTGACGGTACTATGTTTACACTGGCTAGTATCAATAGCATAACTAAAGCTATGCGTACTGAAGTAGATTCATGGTTGGACTATATCGTAACTTTAGACGAGTCGGTTGGTAAAATTAGTAAACTATTAGCCAATAACGATTCTAAAAAGGCTATTTTCCGCGGCGTGATGGATGTACGAGATTCTCTTGATGGTGGCCCTGACACGCCTGCGATAGAATTAAAAATCAAAGGTACGGAGTACGTGGGTATAGAAGTTATGGGTGGTAAATTTTTAGCCCTAGCTTTAAATAGTCAGTCGATGAAAGCTTTAGATGACATTGGAGCTAAAGGGGATGCAATAACGGACTTCAATATAGCTACGTTTATAAAACATCTATTTAAGGTAGCAAAACCTGCTTACATAAACAATCCTAAATTAAAAGAGGCTAAGGTAGGGACGTATGAAGTAATCTCACCGAATAATCCAACCAATGATACCAAAGGTATTATGGCAGCGTCTGTTAAACTACGAGATATATATGACGATGTTGTTGAGGTTAACGACTTGACTAAATCTACATTAGCTAAGTATGAGAAGGAGTTTAAGACGTTTATGAAAGAAGGGCCGTCTACTGATAAAGAAACTAAGGCAATTCGTGAAGCTGCAATGACAGCTATGCTACAAGCTATCACAATGAGCGTTACTTTGACTGGCTATATTATGAAAATAACAGATAATACATCTACTGCATTGGTAGGTTTATCAGATGATATCCTGTCTAAAGTTAAATCGTAGTTAGAAAAAAGAGATACTACATCTCATTATATGAGAAAGGGTTCGTTCTGTAACCAACCTTGAGTATCTGTCTCGGGATGCCATATCTCTCTCCCACAGCCTCCAGAGACCTAGGTAACGAGAGAAGTACTTATGTTAACGCATAAGTACTTCTCTTTTCTTATGCCGTTACTATAGGACGTTTCATCGATATGCCTACCTAGCCTATGTCCTAATTTAAATATGGACTTAATAATATAATGATGTAAAGGTATTAAAAGAGTAGTTTCTATGTACTCCTTTTTCGTACTACCCGCAATAATAGAGGAATTGAAATGTCAAAGTTTGCATTGGATCTAAGTGATACTTACGAAACTATAATAAGACCGATATCATTAGATATAATAGAGGCTATTAAACGGTCAACAGGAATACCTAAAAATACTAGAATTATATTTGCCGATGAGGGTAACAAACCAATCAATAACGGTTCTAGTTTAGACGATAGTACTACAGATGCCATCTTTGACCACGGAGACAGTATTAATTTAAGCGTTAGTGCGCTGTATACTCCTGAAAGTATGTTAACGTCTGCAGTGTATCAAAAGGAACACTTAGAAGTATTTACTGACCATAAGTTAGGAATACATCTAACGCCGGTATACGGCGAAACTGAACTGACGATGACTGTTCAATATAGAGCTGAATCAAAGTCCGCTGCTGAGAGATGGCAGGCGGGTATTAAACGTAAGGTTGCTGTGGGACTTAAAGAAAGTATCCATGATGTAGACTACCACTATCTGATACCAAAACACATGTTAGTTATGTTGGTAGAGTTCCATGAACTACGCGAGCAGCAGGCAGGATACGGTGAGGCGTTACAGGAGTACTTTCAAGCGCATCAATCTCCAAAGCTAACCTCTTTATCAAACTTGGCAGGAAATGCTACTACAGTAGGTGTCAGGGAGACACAGCGTGGTATAGTAGGGTATTATTCTTTCGATGACATCCCAGAGTTAGAGCAGGGGGAAAGTGGTAGTAATTGGATTGCGGAATTTACTTACAAAGTTAAATTTGATAGACCTACATCCATGGTGATAGATTATCCCCTAGTTATTCATAACCAACTAATACCTTCTAAGTATATCGACCTAGAAGCAGATTACAATTTGAAACTTAGTACCTATTTAGCAGGGATGACTAGATATAACTTCAATCACATGTTAGAGAATAGACCTGAAGTGGGTAGTGGTATTAGTGGCTATTCAATACCATGCTTTGATAACTGGTTACCTACGCAAATAATTCCCAGTACTACTACCGTAGCTCGTATATTACTTGGACTGTCCCCAGATAATTTAACTTCAGTAATGTCCCTTACTGAAATGGGCGATTTTGCATTCGACGATATTATAGTAGAGTACATGAAAGATGTTCAACAGAAACTATTTCTTTCAGGCGAAGCCGCATTGATGGTGAACTTATATTCAGGAGAGTTGATAGTAGATTCTACCAAACTATCCATTGATGAAGATTTGAATATAACGGTAAGTGATGATTTAGATTTACGGAACATCTATCATGTTAGGGTTAGTATAGCTAATGACTGGTCTAGACTATCCGCCAAGGCTATAGATTACCTTAGAAGCCACGGTACTTTATGTAACCTACTACTTTCTTCGCTAGCCCCGGAATTAGAAGAGATGGGCCTTTTACCTACACCAATTGCCAACGACTACATTCCACGATTACAGTTCTGGAATGCGGTTCATCACATACGTACTACTAATAGTAAATATCATAACCACTTAGAAGTTAACAGACACCATGTAGCCAAAATGGTAGTCGTAACCCACTCGGAGAAATAAATATGTCTATCATGGGTCATCCATCAAAAACAGCTAGTACGACACCTAAACCGTCGGCACCAGCGAAGCGTGAGAAGTTTATAGAGGCCGTAGTAGATAACCAGTTCATACCGTCGTCTTCACTGATAACACACATAGAGGGTAGTGAGTGGATAGTAAACTATTTTCGCCAACTCTTAGGAGAAGGACAGCAGCCTACGGGACTCGCCCTAACTTTAGACCGTACCGCACAACAGTACGAAGAGATAATAGGTTTAGAGTTAAAGGTAGACGGTGCATTAGAATCTAGTCAAATTGAAGGTACTGGTGAGATGGAAGTTACCGGGTCATCTACACTGTATCCCGGAATACAACCTAATATAGGCGATATGTTCGTTACGGATACTGGGGATGGTAGATTAGGGATATTTGAAATTACTAGTCAAACTAGATTATCTATTCTAAAAGAAACTTGTTATAGAATCATATATGTACTACGTGGCTATTATAACGACGTTACTTCTGCTAACATACAGTCCAAAGTAGTTAAGTCAGTTACGTTCCGTAAGGAGTATTTAATAGATGGTGAGAATCCATTCTTAGTAGCTAGTGAGGTGCAGGTAGTAGATAACTTAGCCGAATCGTATAGTAGACTAATAAAGATATACTTTAAAGAATTCTACAGTGAAGAATATAGTACGTTCCTAGTACCTAACGATACCATGACTGTATATGACTTACACTTAAATGAATTATTGAAGAAGTGTTTATCTAACGACGATTTATCAGGTATGCCTACTTTCAATACGTTAACATGTGGTGGAGATATCAATACTAGAGTTACTACTGTATGGGATTCGTTATTGAATTTAAACTCATCACTACTATATCTAGTATCGTCACAGTCACGATTAGTTAATGCTACAGAATTTTCCGATAGACCATTCTTTGAGTCTATAGCACTAACAGGCATAAATAAAGTAGTGTATCCTAAACTGGAACTCACTCATAGAGAGAAGACTATAGGTAAGACGGTTAATACATTACGTGCAGAGTCCGTAACTGAAGTCTCGCCTATATACGGTAATCCAAAAGATAACGTAGTATATAGTCCCGGCATAGATTCATATTACGTATTCTCTAAAAACTTCTACGATGATAATAGTGAATTTATGTCACTATTAGAATTAACCGTAAGACAATTCCTAGCCGGTCAAACTACATCTATCGAAACGCTTACTACCCTAGTAAACGATATATCTACTTGGTCTACACTATCACGATACTATTACATCCCAGTACTACTAATGATGATTAAAGTATCCATAAAAGAAATTTGAGGATAACATGAGTAAAGAACATACTACGTCATTTAAGATATTCAATTATCCGTTCGTCTGCAGAATTCCTATGGTTAATACCATGGACGAATTTACCATCAATGAATACGGTACGTTTACTTCAGGTAACGAAACTACGGATATGCAAATTGCTACAGAGTTAGTAGAGAATATGATTACTATAGCAGATATGGCGGAACTACATAAAAACGACGTACAATTCTTTATAGCTAACCCTAGAGTAGATGCAGAAAAGATATACTCAATTATAGTCGAACATTTAAAGGCGTGGGTAACTAGAAGTAGTGTACAGATAAACGGACCGAAGCCGCCTATAGAAGATTTAATACTATTAGATTCTCTGGCAGCCGAGATATATAAAACGTCTAAAATATTTATGCGTAGTGAAGTAGTGGTGCCAAAACTACTTTCCAAATTACAAGGCATTAGTCTTTTTGGTGGCGCGGCAGAACAACAGTTTGATGTACCAGAAAAGCATAACAAGATAACTGATATGATAAATATAGACCGTGTCAAACGTAGGAGAGACTCGTGGAGATAAACGCCAGTAAGTTATATAACGATATGTTGGAGATAGCATCTAAACCTGCTACAGCCTCTAGGTTTACGTGGGAGTTAGATTTTTTAGTAACTGGAGTACCAGTAAAAACACTTAAAGTTCTATCAGTGGACATAGACCGTCTATACGTTAATAACTTTTCTGACATTATCATGGTAGAGGTAAGTGTTGGAATGGGTACTTACTCTACGGAAATTTATCCATTTAAAGATGACCTCCAAGCTACGCTATACAAAAAGGCAACGAAGGCAACTGGGGATGAGATTAGTAAAGATACTCCTATATATGCCCAGACGTACTCATGTACCTTAGGAGATAAGATATCTCCAGCCATGGTGAATGGGGGCGTTGCTACTAGTGATAAAGAGACTGGAGATAGGTCTAACATTATTACTCTCTCGATACAGCTAACTAATATAGAGTTAGAGACTATTAGAGGTGTAGAGGTTGCAGGTATCTATCGTAACGTGACTATGAAAGATTTATTACGCACTCTAATGTTGAATAATGCTAAAATTGGTGGACCCCCACCACTACCCGTACCACTAGGCGAGTTTAAACAGTTAGACTTTAAGGGTATTGCGGGAGTTAATATAGTTGACCCTAGTAATGAACACGTATACGATCACGTGATAATACCGCCGGGCGTTAGGTTAGTAGACTTACCTAACTTCCTACAGGGTAGATACGGGGTGTATAGTGCTGGTATAGGTTATTATTTATACAGAGGACTATGGTATATCTATCCGAATTACGACTACACTCGTTTTAATAAAGTAGCTAAGACTTTAACTATAGCTAATGTACCGGGTAACAAGATGACTGGTGCAGACAAAACGTATCAGGTTAAAGGTGATCAGGTATACGTATTAGCTACTGGCGAAATGCAGCACATTGATAACTCTGAAACCGACCAGTTAAATTTAGGTAATGGATATCGACAACTACGTTCAAGTTTAGTAATAGACGACTTTGCCACGGTAAGTAAAAACAAAGCTACTGTAGTTCGTAAAGATAATATGGTAGAAACGGTTATAGAACGTAGAAAGGCTAAGAAGGAATATGTCTATTTTAGCGCTAACAAGATTAGCGATAATGTAGCCGTAGAAAATAGTAAGTTAGCCGGACGTATAGGTGGTTTTATACATATTCAATGGGAGAACTCAGAGGAAGATTTAGTGTATCCCGGAATGCCAGTTAAAGTATTATATCTTAAACACGATACAGTAATTGAAGTTATGGGAGTCATACACAGAGCAGAGACCCTACATTCATTGGAGCGTGCAGGGTATAGTAACCTTAAACATAATAGTACTACTGTGTTAACCGTGTATATTAAACGGGAGAGTATATAATCTAAGGGACGGCGAAAGTCGTCCCTTATGCCCTATTCGTTATATTTATAAACATATATTATCACTGTGAATTATAGCCTTTAATTAAATAAGTGAGAATATAACATGATTAATAAAACCGTGTCAATACCAGATGCATTGCTAGCTAAACGTAAGTCTAAAATATTTATAGTAGGCCGTATTAATACCTACAAAACTCTAATATTGTCTCTACTCTACAAATGCGGTTAGGGTTGGATATACGAGGGAAGGGAAAGGGAAGAGAAGGGGTGGAGGTTCTGATAAAAAGAAATAAATTAGGACCCGCTAACGTATCGTTGTACCTACCTCCTAAATTCATAGAAACTACTTTAACGGAAATATTAGATAAACTTTAAGGAATATTAAAATGAAAATTATTATAGCTCTTATTATGTTAACCATAACTCCATCTGGACAGGGACTGGTCTTTACTCCTACTCCCGAAACGACTACTGTAGTCACTGTAAAGAACTTCGTAAATGGAGTGTGGGTCTGGACGTCTAGTGAATTTGGCGACCGTGGATTGAAATCAGTGTATACTTGGAATGAAACTACAAAAGGAAAATTAAATGAAGAAGAAAAATAACGACTCAACATTACTTCGTAAACTACTACAACGTCACCGTAATTCATTATACATAATGGGCTGTGGTAATCAACCCGGCCAACGTAACGGTGGCTGGAGTACATTTGCTCCCGGATTCAATCAAGTCCGTAGAGAACAGTTAATTAATAAATCTATGGATTTACTAAGTAGAATAAAGACTGATTGGACGGTGGTGTTGTTTGTATTCTTAGAACGCGATGGTCGCGACGTATTTGAAGTAGAAGAAGTAGCAGTAACTAACCTTAACGCAGGTGACCTAGACTACCATCTTACTACACGCTTAAATGAATTTTGGTACGAACAAGAAGTATCAGAACGTATCTCCACTGGATGGTATGCGGTACCATCTAATGATTTTAATGTTGATGGACAGTTAGATAATTTCTATGAGATATGGTCACGTCTAGGTTGCTGGGATAGAGAAGTCGCTAAAATGTTTTCAGCCGCCCGTCAGGAGAAACATGACGTACACTTAGCTAAAGTTAAACAACGTGGAGACGTGATACCATATATAGACCCGTCACTTAATGAATAAGGAATGTAAACGATGTTAGGTTATTTATCACTACAGATGAAAGTTATTAAAAAATTATTTCAACTAAGCGCATGTGGTTTAGTGATATACTTAATATACTTAGCTATAGAAACAGATGCGCCCCAAGTAGGTGATGAGGCGACAGTACACAGTGTAGTGTTTTATTGTCCAGTTACCACAGATGAGGAACGATTAATTTACTTACGTAGATGTCTATTCACTCCAGAAGTAGAAGCGTGTAGTGAGGATTCAGAAAAGTTATACTGTCGATGGATTGAAAAGGAAACGGTAACTAAACTTACGTTAGGTGGTTGGATAGCAATAAAGGAAACTATAAAGGAGTAGTAATGATGTTAGGTGTAATAATAATTACCATAGGCGTATTGATGTTAGTAGGTTTAATTAACTTTAATAACAATGCCCCAGCATGGTGTATTAGTAGATGTAGCGGGCGTCGTAAACGAGTAACGTTAAATATGATAATAATGTCAGTGGCATTAATATTGATTACTGTAGGAATATTTATTTCCAATTAAGACTCTAATGAGTCGACTGACGAGGGAGTGGTAATAGACACTCCCACAACTAAACTTAAATAACGAGAGAAAACAATATGTCATTTTCATTAGCAGAAACCGTAAAGAAGGTATTGGGCGAACAGATAGTAAAAGATACTACATTAGTTTTCGAAGGAGCTGTCGTAGATACTGAAGAGAGTTGGTCTCTAGTGCACCTAGGAACCATCCTAGTACGTTTGTTAGAACGTGGTGAGGAAATCAAGCCGTATCTATTACACTTAGTAGGAGATGACTTAGAGTTATCCGTAATTGTCGAGTGTCCAGAGCTAGGGCACTCATTTACCCTAGATACCGATGGTGAAGAAATGTATCCTATAGATTTTGTTACGATAGAAGTGGCAGAAGGTATTAAAGCTAATATCCATTTAGTATTAATAGAAGCGGAGGAGTAACTAAATGGAGGTGGCTAACGTACGCGATATACATATATCGAAAATCTAATAACATCCATGCTATCTGTAATGGATAAGTACATCGAGTTAAATAAAGAGGTGTTATATATGAGAAAAGGTACGTCACTTATTTTAGCCTCAAATAGAATACTTGTGTTATTTATTCAGGAATAAGACGGCATAAAAGAGGAACCTTACGGAACCTCTTTTTTTTTGTACTATCCATCCCACCATGCCTTTTGGTCACCGTCACCGTCACCGACAATACCGCCACCTACAGATTTTCTAGACTGGTCTTTACCCTCTACGTCATCAGGTATCTCACCCACAGGTTCAAATTTATATACTGTATATAAATCTCTCTCTGGAGTAATGGCTCCTGACTTACGATGTTTACCACGATGCATTTCAAGATAACTATGACCGTCGCCCGGTTTGTTGATAAAGATACATATCTCTTGGTCTACTTCTTGGTCTACCCCTTTACACTCATCGTAATAGCCCTTATTTACTACTTCGTGTGTAAAGTTCTCTACGCCCTGTCTAAGTAAAAACTTGGCGTCACTGGATAACTGATGAGCTGTAACGAAAAGAATTTGTTTAGGACTAGTATAATTTCGTATCTTACTAAACAAATCTTTAATCATACCCGCCATGTTAGCGCCGACACATCCTGACTTAGACATCTTATTTAAATAGTCTATAACTAATAGGTGTATCTCATAACCCTCAGCAATATAACCATTTAATAAATCAATCAAGTCGCGATACGTAAAGTCAGACGGATCGAACCGTAACATCTTAACTCTATAACCGCGAGACATTAGTCGCTCTTTAACGTACGTAGCAGCTACGTTAGGGTCTACCTGCTTTATGTCAACCTCTACACCAGTTTCAGTCTCAACCATATTCTTGTACATAATAAGAATATTATCCACCACTTCATTTTCTAGTGTAATAAATACTATTAAAGGTTGTTTGGTTTCATCATACATAAATGGGTCGTTATATAACGCTGCCCCTTTAGTAATGTTTAATAGTAGACCTGACTTGAAATTATGTTGTAGTGCACCGATTAGTACAGAGTTACCTCTACGTAAACCACCGTTATCGCCACACATTCTATTCAATCCTTGATACGGGGTTTTAATAATACCTTCGGTAGACATAGCTTGTTGACCCTCTTCTATTTGCTCTGAAACCGTAGCAATGTTTTCTAAATCTATTTCTGTAACTAAACTACCAGCGTCTTTCTGTACCAGTCCACCAACGAAAGGTTCTACCTTTTCCTGTATATCTTTAGCTACACGCGACCAGTCTACCTCGTCGTTATTCCATAGTACACTACTATATATTTCTTTTACGGCCTCTTTAATGAGGTTCTTATTAAGATACGCCTTTAGTTCAGCACGATATGATAAACAACGTCTACGGGTAGTTTCTTCATCTACATCTTGACCCAAACCATCTACTATGACATTATATAAACTATCATCTCCTAACGTATTAATACGTATCCTTTGAAGTAGGTTGTCTTTATCGAAGATATGATCTTTAGGCTGTTCTGTCATCCAAAGGATAGTACTACGTAAAGATATCAGGATATTCGCAGTAGTGTCTCCATCTACTATGGTAGACGGTAACTGTAAACCTACAATTACATCTTTTACTAATTCCGATGAAGTGTCAGTATCTTTGGTCACTTGGCTCTCTCTATAGAGTAGCATGATACCGCTGATTAGTAATAATTTAGAGTCCATACATGTTCCTAATTCTTTTAGAGGGTAATACAAAAAATGAAATATGTTCTGATACCTAACTGGTTAGAAAAAACACTAACCTCGAACGGACTGAATTTAACCTCAGTTTTAGATTTATCAAAACTTTCTACTATACTATCAGCCGAGGAAGTTGCAATTTACACGTTAATTTCCAAATACGATATCTATGGTATCTATAGTGAGTTAAAGACTTTACTTAATGGTATTGGGTCGTCAATGGTACCTGCTCGTATAAACGGCTTAGAATACGTTAATACCGAACAGGAAGCTCAGCTTTATAATAGATATTTTGATAGTAATAATTATCTAGAAGGTCTAACCAAATTTACCATTACAGGTAGTGGTGCTGGTAGTACTAAAACGCCGACTAAACGTATCTGGGTCAAACCTGTACTAATAGGTATGGATACGATAGGTTTTGTCTTCGTTGAAAAAGATGAAGTACAAAACGTCACTAGTTTATATGAAGAACTATTCGCAGTTCTGAGACCCCATTTAGACGGTATTACTATAAGTAAAACCAAGATGTATGAAAACTACATCAGCGTAAAATGTAAAGATATGGCATCTAGTTAAAAAATATAAATAGACGCTACCCAATAATTATATGTTAATATTAACAAAAGCATATAGCAAATTCTTTTTAAATAACGTTATTAAAGGAAAATCCATGTCACGTTTTAATAAAAAATCAAAACCATCTCAAGCAATCGCTGGTGCAGCATCGGCAGCAATTTCAACATTACTATTAAATGGTGGCGGAGCTTTAGTTAGTTCTGATGTTGCCGCCGGTATTATTTCAATGGAAGGTATTGATTCAGTTCGTACTGCAGAGATTGAAAATGCATATGACGATGTAGAAAATACTGTTAAACAAACTCTAATTGACGCTGGCGTTTCTATCGAATCTATTGGTGACGCTGGTCTTGAAGCAGCTACAATCATTGCAATGGGCGCTGGTAACTTAGTAGCATTCGCTGAAGCGGCTACAAGTACATTAAATCCGTCAGTTGAAGGTATCGATGTAGTTCGTCCAACTTCTACAGGTATTGCTGGTTCAATTGATCATCGTCACGAAGTTTCTTTAGAAGCATTCGAGGAGAAAGATTTACGTAACTTTATCGGTCACTCTGTTGTATTCAACGCATTAGCTGCTGTTCAAGATGACTTCGCAGAAGCGTTCTATCCAACTCACGTACTTTCTCCAGATGCAAATGGTTTAACCATGTCTGTTGAACGTACAATGGTAATGAATGAAATTAAACGTGCTGCTAACGGCTCAGTTACAGACTTTAAGAAACGTTCAATTATTGACGCAATGGTTGATTCAACAATTTTAGCAAACGAAGCTACTCGCATCGTTCCAGTTTACCTTGCCGATGATAGTAATGCTGCAAATTTTGTAGACACTGCAGCAGTTCCATTGTCTGACCGTATCGTTGATGGCGTATCTGTTAAAACTGGTCCTATCCGTAACGACGCACGTTTTGATTTATTAGCCCTATCTGTTGCACCGGGTATGGTTGGTGGTTCTACATTAGACGCATCTGATGCATTGGCACAGAAAGTATCTTTAGATTACATGTACGTTCGCGTTGCATCTGCATCTGAGCCTACTAAAAAATCTGTAATCCGTTTTAAACTAGCTGGTCTTCCACGTACTTCATTCTTACCTGCTAAAGAAGACGATAGTTACGGTATGGAACTTAGCTACAATACTGTAGACTTAGTTATCAATGATAAAACTCTTACTTTAGGTGGTGTAGTGCCTGAAGGCCTTGAAACGTTAGTAGCTGCTAGTGCAGGTATTCGTTTATCAGTTAAAGTTAATGGTGACACTAACTTAGAAACTGCTGATACACATATCTACTCAAACGGTATTACTATCAATACAGTTTACGAACTTGCTTCGGGTGAAAGTTTACCTCTTGATACTGGCGCTGGTAAGTCTATCGTTGACGATATCACTTTTGAAGTATTGGGTTATGATATCAATGCTCATAAAACAAACGGTAACCGTCGTACACGTGGTTTGTTAGTTGACAGTAAAGTTGTTACTGAAAGCTACACAATCCCATTAGGTCCACCGATTACTGCTCCATCTCCATTAAGTTCAGCTACAGATAAAGCATCTGATTTACGTGCTTTAGTTGCTACTTCACGTACAACTACATCTAACGCAGCCGTTACTTCTTTATTGAACTACGTTGATAGTCTACGTACTTTAGATATCAAATCAATAGCTCCGGGTACTATCCCTGCAATTGAAGGTATTGGTCGTTACGCAGTTACTCCATTCTTTGAAGAATTAGTTCTTGATATGGAAACTCGTATTAAAAGTGTTAAAAGTCATGAGCGTGCTTCTGATGTTGCTGCTGTATTAATTGATGCAATCCGCGATATCTCTTACCGCATGATTCGTGATTCTAACTACGATGGCGCATTAGCTAACCTTACAATGGGTAGCAACGAGAAACCAAAAGTTTTAATCGGTACTGATACTATCTTACCACGTCACTTAATCGTTTCTGGTGATGAGCGTACTTTATCAGCTGAAGTTGATCACATGATTGTTAGTTCTCCAGATGAACGTATGAATGATACAATCGTCCTAACGTTAACTCGTGGTGATAAATCTGGTAAACTTGATCCACTTTCAACTGGTATCCATGCATACATGCCTGAACTTTCAAGTCATGCACAAGTATCACGTAACAACACACAGCAGAAAGAAACACAAATTCAAACCCGTGACTTACATATCAACTGCTTACCAATCATTGCAGTTATTAAAGTTAATGGTCTTTCTAAAGTGTTAGGTACACAAGACTAAACATTTAGTTTAGTTCTACTCGATAGCGAATATTCGCTATCGAGTAACTATAATACTAGCAGTCGCGTAAGTATTAATACAATTTGATGTTAAATCCAAACGCTTAATTGCGTACTTAGAATACTTAACGTATTCAACCTCTAGAAAATATTTAGACCCTCCGACTTAGCCTGGTATTCTACATAGGTAGCGGTCGTATTTAAAGACGTTAAAGAAAGAAGTATATTAGATGATAGAAAGACGACCTTATAAATAGGACAGTCTTTTTAGATTCTTTTATGCCGTCTAACCAATATAGTCTAATCATGAAACCTATAAACCTATATTATCTACATGGAGTATTGATAGTAATATTACTCTAAGATAAGCTAGTCATTAAATTTAAGGACCACTTTAATGTCAGATATAAAAATATTAAAAGCAACTGAGTGTGTGGTCGGCTCTGAGACGTCACATAGTGCAGGTAACTCCTGTGGTATTAAACAGACTAGAGAAGTGTTAAATACGACTGACATACCTGTATTTGTTGTTGAACGCAGTGGGTTAAAATATACAGTACCGTCCGTACCAATTGGTACTCGTGTAGGTTGTGTATTAGTTAGATATAAGTACGAGATGTCTAGAGTTATGTATGAGTCAGTTAAGATGGAACTAGATTTAGTTACAGATGACTGCGGGTTAGATCGTGTACTGATGAAGGCGGCGTTTAGTGTCGATAATATAGTTTACAGGTTTAACCAAGTGGTAGGTACTATAGAGTACTCTATACCTAAAAGAGACTTATACGAAAACGGTTACTATACTAATCTGGATTTAGTATTGTCTACCAGCTCTGATGCAGAACATCCGTACTCTACAAAGAGTGCACACGATGATATTGTTAAACATGATTTAATGATGCGTAAAGATTCGTCTTTTGCTATGAACGTTAAGTTAGTTAACAATAACGGTTATTATAATTCCGCATGGATTAATCTATACGGTGAAGTTAAAGAATTAAAGGGGGTAGTTGACGGAAGTCTTGAGGACGGTGTCTGGATAATCGATACCAATTGCACTATGGGGTCACGACCTACGTTTGTATCATACGAAGATGCATTTAGTGGTAAGGGCATAATTTACCTATTTAATAGTAAATACGAAGCAGAGACTAAAGGAGACGTTAAGTTCCAAGTAAGTGCGGGTATTGAAAAGGAGTTAAATGTACTACAAGAAAAGATACGGAAGATAAACGAAAATGAAATAGCTAGAAATAATGAACGAGAACTTTTTAAACATAAAGAAGACCTACGAACACTAGACGTGGTTGGTAAGGTTGACGAACATAAGAGACTCTTTGAGCGAGTTATCACTAAAGACCATTTCGACGATAGGTCATATATTCGAAAGGATAATAGTGAGACCATAAAACTCATCCCTACATTTATCGCAGGTGCATTAGCGTTATTCACAGGTTATAAAGCATTCATGACGTAACACTACGTTAATTAAATACAGAGTAATGTAAGAATATAATATCAACAAACCCTTAGGAGAAAACGGTGGATACTAGACTGTTTGACGAAATACATAAACATGTGCCCAAAATCAATCCATTGCTAGCAGACGGACTAGTAGTAGAGCAGATGAAACACGTAGAGTTATATATAGACAGAGTATTTAAATGTGCGGCTATTTCTTTTCCGCCGGGGTTACGATATCTAGGCTACAAGCGATGTACGCCACAAGAACAATATAACGAAGTAACTAGAAAACGATTTAAACGAGAAGTGTTCGATTTAGCTAAAAGTGATATATATTTAGTTAAATACTTGTTTGAATTTCAGGGCCCTGATGATGCACGTCCTATTCAGATGAATCCTAGATACCTATTCTTACCGTTCGTTGGTGATGCAGGTACTATCTCTATTCGTGGTAGTAAATTCGTAGTGAATCCAGTCATTACAGATAGACTATTTTCGGTAGATAACGATAAGTTATTTATGCCCATTACTAGGGATAAATTAACATTCGAACGTATCACCCATAACTTCGTAGCAAATGGTCAGCGAGAGTCCGTTAGTGTTATCTGGTCTCAGTTACATCACGGTAAAGTTCCACGTGGTAAACTAGCTAGAATTAACGGATTACGCATAACGGTAAACTCTACATTAATACATTACATGTTCTGTAAGTTTGGTCTTACTGAAACATTTAAGCGTTTTGGTGGTGCTGACGTAAAGGTCGGCGATGGTGCATTAGAGATAACTGAAGAGTTATATCCTGCTAAAGACTGGGTAATATGTAAACCTACAGGTATCATGCCTAACAGCATTAAAGGTAAGGGTTATATACCGTCTAACCTACATATAGCTATTAAGCGTAGTGAGTATACTACAACTACTGCATCTATGGTTGGCGCACTGTTTTATATAGTAGACCATTTCCCCGACCGTATTCAAGCGGACTTCATAGACCATACACGTTTATGGAAGGTGCTATTGGGTCACGTTATATTTAAAGTGGCGGCAAATGAAGGTAAATTAGTAGAAGATATAGACGCTCACCTTAGTTCGTTGGATGAATATATTGATGGGATGGTACAGGAGTCATTAGCGTATGAGAATATTCGCTGTGATGACATATACGAGCTATTCATTTATATCCTCGAAACTATGACCGATAGAATAGTTAGAACTGATGTTAGTAGTATGTACGACAAACGTTTAACAGTATTGCGTTATATTCTGTTAGATGTAGTTAAAGCAATATTCACACTTACATTTAAATTAACTAGTAATGTAAAACGTGAGATAACGTTAAAGGACATAGAAAGTGCAATGGATCGCATCTTAACAAGTAGTGTGATAATGAAGATTAATACCGGTCATGGCGAGGTTAGTAGCGTTAGTAGTTCTGGAGATAATAAATTTATCAAAATAACTAGTAAAATGGTTGCTCAATCAGATGCCACAGGTCCGGGTAAACACAAAGGTGGGTTAACTGACGAAACGAAGTTCTTACATGCATCACTTGCAGAAGTGGGTTCTTTTGCCAACCAACCTAAGTTCAGTCCAACAGGACACAGTAAGGTTAACTGTTATTTAAATATAGACCCTAGTGGTATGGTAGTACGTAATGAGGAATACGCACCGCTACTAGATAGTATACAAAATAGAATCGCACGAATTTAACAATAAAGGAAAAATAACAATGTATTCACAACGACCACAACTACCATTCCCAATCGATAGTCCCGACCAATCTACAATGATTGACGGCCTACCTAATGGATTACAGGCGCGTCATTTACCGCCCGGCCTCCCTCGTGAGATGGAACAGTTTTTCGGAATGATTGACGGCTATACCCGCTTAACGCTACAGGACACTGCACATAACAACGTACTTCGTACATTCATGTATAATGAGATGTCAAGTAATTATTTTAACAACGCGGCTTATGACGATTTGTTATTAGTAGTTTCGTTATACTCACTATACCTACTAACTAACTATAATACCGTGCCACCTGAAGAGTTAGTAGCAGAAGCTGCAGTAACTCTCTGTAGTTGCCTAGCGTCTATCAATACGCAGAAGTATCCAGAATTGATGGGATATGTAGACCCTAACATACGTCAGGACATAAGTGTACAAATCAATAAATTCAACGATATTACTAACATGATATCTGCTAGTGGGAGACAACAGACTCCACAACCACAAATCGGCTATCAACCACAACCTCAGGGCGGGTATCGCCAGCCTCAAAACTACGCTCAAAACCGCCCCATAAACAATGGTCAACGTAGAGATTATAGACAGGCGGCACCGGCTACACAAGCGTCGCCGTGGCAGTCACCACCTAACGTATCGCCTCAAGGAGGGCAGACACCGTGGGCAACCACTAGAACATACGGAAATGCGCATAATACAAATACGTCTAGTCGTAAGTTAGGTAAGGTACACGCTAAGTTACCTACGCCCACTACTAACGAATTTGATACCGGGTCACCAGAACCACTTGCTCCGGTCGTCCAACGAACTGCGCAGAAACCATTACAAAAGTACGGATTCCCTGAAAGTACTTTAGCTAAACCTAAAGGTCCAGTTTCGGACTTTGCGGACGTATCACAAGTTAGTGTAAACAACGATACGTTAGAACAACTTAGACCTATAGCCATTGATTCTACCCAAAGAAAATTTGCTATAGATAAATATCCTAACGGACTTCCTAAGGGTACCATTAGTACCATCTACGATGATTGCGATGTGTTGGCTTATCCTGCAGAGTTAAGTGGTCTTACACGAACTCCTACGGACTCTCAGACACACGACCTAGTATATAATACTAAAACCCAACGTAAATACCATGTAATTGATAACGAAGGTAACGTTATCGATATAGTTAGAGGAGATATCATGAAAGAAGAAGACCACGAACTTACACCACCTTCCAACAATAAATGGGTAGGCCGTAAGATATATGAAAGTGTCGAACTGGCAATGCGTAAAAGTGACAAACCTTTAGTAATCGAATCTAAGGATGTAGTTTTCTTAGACGACTATATCCGGGCTAGTAATGGAGATGAAGCTAAGCTAATAGCGTATACCAAGCTGATTGACGCCAAACGTTTTAATGTCGATGCTGTTAACATATATAGTTATAGTAAATTAATTCCTATAGTATTTGCCCCTACCGACGACATAGAAGAGTTTATTCTACTACAAGCAGGGATGAGTAAGACTACTACTATTTCTGAGTTGGTTGAAGCGTTACGTATCTGTTCAATGCCTGAGTCTTTACGTAAGCGTATCGATGGTATGTGTGCTGAATATATAAACGATTCGTTAGAAGGTTCTTTGAACGTTCCTTGGAAAATCACTTCTATCTTAGATGACTATAACGAGTTGTTAGACGGGGTTGAAGAATCCTATAGTCAGGAGTTTAGAGAAGCGTTGGTAAAAGGGCTAGATAACTCCATTCAAGAAATGTGTAACGTGTTAGACCGCGATGCAATAGATGAGAACTTCGGTGGTACTAAACGTGATATAACTACGGTAACTAATATAGCTGAACTAGATGACGCTATAATAGAATCTACTAAAGACGTTGACGTTCCGATTGAAATAGATACGGAAACGGATGAAGTTGTCACTAAACTTACTATGGTTGGTTTTGAAGAATGTACGCACGTAGCACAATTACCGTGGACATTTGAAGAAATGAACTTTAGTGATATCAAAGATGATGTAGTGTCTATGTTAGAATCAACACACCCTGAACTATATAGTATCATTGAAGCTATGTTTGCATATACTGAAGATATGACTATTCGTAGCTATCGTGTAGTGACGTCTGATGATATAACTTTAACCATTCATCGCGGATGGCTTAACGATACTAGTTTTAATTTACACCTAGTATAAGTGTTAGTAAACGGCATAAAGAGAGAGTCCTAGGACTCTCTCTCTCTTTTTTTTTTGCCTTTATGTTACAGGAGGCGCTGGTAACTCATCGTCACCAGAAGTATCTTCTGGTACATCAGGTTCCACTACCACCTCTTCATCAGTCTCCTCAACAGGCTCGTCACTAACTTCTTCATCAGTCTCCTCAACAGGCTCGTCACTAACTTCCACTTCTCTAGCCGCTTCCTCCTCTTCAAGTTTTGCCAACCTAGCCTCTTCAGCAGCAGCCTCATCCTCCTCATCTTTAACTATATCACCAGCAGTTTCGCGACCAGCCTTACGGTTAGCTAATAACAGTTCTTTAACTGAATCCAATATAGCCGATATATGGGTAGTGTGAACGTTAAAGATATCAAACTCCTCTTTACCCTCACCCGACATTATATCTAACTCAGACATCACGTTATTTTTACGTAACCACTGACGTTGGAAATAGCCGCGTAAAGCAATGCGTACCGGTTCAATACCATCTTCCAATTCAGAGTCTAACGTATTACCAAACATATCTTCACTGAAATATGCCTCTAAAGTATTATCTAGAGCTTCCGTATAAGCAGTAAATGCCTCCATCTGATTACTAAGTTTGGCAGTATCTGGTGACGGTAAAGTAATACAAATAGATTCTACCAATGAAATTACCTTACTCTCATCCTCATCACCACTTATTGCCGAAGAGATACTCTGCATTAATGGTCCTGAATTTAGAGTAAACTTCTTAACAAAGTCTTCTAAGAAACCTACTAACTGTGACTGGTATAACATAACTCGTTTAGCTAATAATAAATTACTACCTACTAAACTAGTAGCAAACTCTACATCCATAGTAGCGTCTATAGTCTCTGGTGCTAGACCAAAAGACATAATTTGTTTATTCTTCATGTCATCGGCTAAGTCGGTATCTACCGTCGCCATACTTCGTTGTTTATCATTAACCTCAACTTTAGTATCCGGATATCCAGTATTACCACTAACATTTACGTCAACTGCAGATTTTTGTAAATGAGTAACCAAATCATTTAGGTTGTTGGTACCTAGCGGAAAGGTCTCGTGATGATTCTTTACATAGGCAGCCATTAGAATCTCAACAGTCTTTCCCGGATTAGGGTCTTTGGCATCTAGAGTAATATCTACTCCAGTTCTAGGCATAGAGTTCTTCAACGCGGCCATGGTGTTAGAAAACAATAACATACTACGAATAGAAGATATTATTTTGCTAGAGTCTAACAGAGAACGACCTACACCATCTTTATCGTAATTAAATGCAATATACGTTAGTAGCTCTGCAGGTACGAATAGTATCTGTGTATGCATACGAGATAACGCTCTAGACATCATAATGTGATAAACTTGCTCGGGATTAGATATGGTAGCGGAGTCACCGTACACGCCGTTCTGTAGTCGTTGAATTAACGTAGATTCTATTAATGACGTATAAGAAGCTATCATTTCCCCGACCTTAACGTCGTTAGAACTTTCAGAAGTTGCCCCCACCATAGCCTGTCTAGTTTGCTGTAGTAACTCACTAGCGCCGGAGGTATTGGCACTAATATTACTTCTTAGATTCTTATACTGAGTAGCCTCAGTACTTTTATTAATAGGATTACCAGTTTTATCCAACAGTATAAAGTAACCTACGTGGTCTTCTGGCGTACCCGGAGTATGTACAGGTATAACGGCTTCTGACGGTAACTTCATTACTAACGGATGGCCTTTATTTTCCGTATCACCTTCCACAGGTTTGATAGGAATTACAGTACTCTTTTCATATTTACGTTCACGGTATAACGACTTAACAGAATAGGCACTTTTATCCTTCTTAGCTTCAGTTGATATACTTCTACTTACGGATAGTTTATCTGCCACTCTAGACTGTACCATTTTAGTACGAAGAGATGGTAGTTTTAATATATCTAAATTATCAGTTATAGTAGTGAAGTCATTGATAGTTTGTTCAGCTACAGATAAAGGAGGAGTTTCTACTACAGATGTAAAGAATGATTCTAAACCTATGTCCTCTTCTTTAGAGACACCCGCTTTACCCAACAAACCTATACTCTTAATAGCACCAGTTTTATCTACTGTACCAGATATAGATTCCATTGTAACATGTTGGTCTGAATTAATTATGTCATCTATTGACGACTCCGGTAGAATCATTAAAGGGTATGAACCTGTATGGAAGAGTGCGTCTTGTAATATCTTAGGTAATAACTTTTGTAATGGATAGGTATTTTCGAAATAATCCTCTATAATCGTTATGACTTTAGAAGTACTCTCATCTACTTCAACTGATGGTTTGAAACTATACGACAGTTCAGTGGATAGCATGTCCTTCGGAGATATAATAGATGATGTTAATACTTGCATGGCTAATTCTATATCAGGATGTACTTCAAAAATAGCTGCGGAGTCAGTGTTGTTACTGACGATGTTATTACTAATATCCGTTAGTATATCTTTGTTTGGAATTATCTGCTTGCCGGCATCATCTACCGTTTCATTTGCTGTCTTTGTAACCAGTTTAGTTAATATACTATCTGCAGTTTCACTTCTTTCGAAACTATAGCGTTTAAAGTCATGTTTTTCTTTTTTAGGCATGATGAACTGCACTCCAAAATTTATTACTTAAAGGGGTCAAAAATGACCGATTCACTTTATAACTTATATCATTTAGATACGATTAAGTTAGTTCGTACACTTATTATTAAAAGCGATGCAGTTGCTGCTGCCATTAATAAAGAATTAGCACATACTACGTTCGTGGATGTAGATTCACCACATACATGGAAGTACTATTTAAATTTAAACGGTCAGTATCATCAGACGGATGTAGATATGACCATCACATCTTTAGATAACTTAGAGACTATACCATTCACTAAAGAAGCTCTAACAATACATAGAACTACTAAAAAGTTATACACCTTCAATTCAGATTTATATAAAGACCTAATTGAAAGATATCCATATCAACGTATACTCATCAATGGTATTTTATGGCCGGTGGATTTAGACACGGCAATTGACAGTCCGGACTATACTGTACTATATCATGACCCTGATTTAATTGAGTCCAACGAAGTTAACTTATTATCCGACATTCAAACCTCTATTAACCAACATATGTTACGTTGGGACAACATCAGTTATCGTGATACAGATGACCTATATGTAGCCTCCTGCCTTGCAGTAATGATAGCAGCCTTACCTAACGAGATATTAAATCTTAGATTAGCTAAGTGTAAAACTGATGAGGTACATACATACCACCTTTGGACTTATTTACGTAGTAAGTCAGGACTAGATAAATACCGTAGAAGTTTAACACATAAACAGGCGTTATTCCTTTATCGTAATATAGAGTTTATACAGAGAAATTCTGGAAAGACTAGTACGTTTAATCTATTGATAGAACGTATCTTAACTGAACGAAATATACCTTTATTTGCATATGACATTAGACACAGTCTAGAGAGTCAACCTGACCAACTTAGACCAGACATAGAGATGCAACGCTATCCTCTTAATCTACCTGATGCCATTATTGGCGTGACTAATAATTATACCGTACCTGAAGTATTAGATAAAACTCAACATCTAGCTACTGAGAACTGGAGAAATAAACCGCAGATATCAGATGCCGTTATTTATAGTACACAGACGTCTGGACAGAATAACCTTAATACCAAGTTGTTAGAGTCTATCATCACTGACACTTCGGATTTATATGGGCTTTCTTTAACGGGCGTGTTAGTAGAACACTGGGTAATGTTAGCCGCTGAAGGTATTTATGTGGGTAATTTAATTATACCCAACCCACATACAGGAGAGAATTTACAATTAACTCCTCTAGACGCATTTACTCTATACATGCATGTGTGGAATAAAACGATAGGTAGTAACTTAGACCATGTACCTAAGATAGTAACGCTCAAAACTATTAGATTTGACTTACCTACCATGACGGAAGTGCGGACGGTGATTGAAGATAAATTTCTAGACGAGACTGTTCTATTAGACTTACTAGATATGTTACCTACTACCACTAACATCATTAATGCGGATACGTTTTATGAGTACTGTATGGCAGTATATACAGTCTATAATAAGATGACTGATATCTACATGCATGATTCTAGTTTACATGGACACGCACAGTTACATGAAGTATTAAATTTAATACAGACTACTAGAGAGATAGAATTATCTCCTATAGAAACGTATGATGAATGGTTATTTAGTAACGATATTGAACTAGGTGAACTTTCTCTAGTAGATGCAACGTTATTATCAGACGCGTTAATAGATACTGCAACCGGTTTAAATTCGAGTGAAGTACTTACTCCTAGTAAAATACAATCCGACTTACTAGATGTAATGAGTCTATTAACTAGCTACGACTTACAATTTATACGTTCTATGGTGGGTAGTGACGCCTATGTAATACCGTTACGACAATTTAGAATAAGTGAACCAATGACGGTAGCACGACATTTTATAGATAATATGGACTTTGCATTACGTGTGATAGAAAGTAGTGCATCTGCCAAGTTAGACCCAGTACCTATTGAAGTACCTATATTAGAAATTACAGATACCACTATTTTATATGACTACCATCCAATCGATGTAAGTTTAGACTTAGTGTGTCTTACGCAGGTACAAACAGTAGAAAATATAATCTTACCAAACTTACATTTAATAGAGGAATCAGTAAATGTCAATCCAATCTAACATTACTAGAACAATTTATGCAAGTGCCTTACAAGGCACTATGGTATTAGGAATTCCATATGATATTCCAGCCAACACCACGTTAAATGAAAAGTTTAACATCCACCCAGATGCCGTAGTACCTGTAGATGAATACCCTACAGTGAAATATATGGGAATTGGTCGCGGTGGTCATCGCGCCATTACCGGGTCTGATAACAGCGCCTTAACAGGTCTGAACGTACACCGTGCATCTGACGCAGCACTCTTTACACACATACCGTATATCTTACGCACGTTAGATGACGACTTGGCTGTAAGTGAGCGAGCTAAATACGGTCTTCGTACTATAGAAACGCACAACGGTATTGATTACATAGCTTACTATTTACGTCGTATGAATCATAACGAATTGGCTCCACAGTTACAACGAGTAACCGTTACTGATGGTGAAACAACTTCACTACCATACGTTCCTAGTAGTACTGATTTAAATCCTACACCTATGATAGTTGCTCCGGTAGAAGTAAATAGTAGTAACGGAGAATATTTAACTGCATCAGTATTAATACAATTTGAATTAACTACTAACGATATAGCTGAAATAAAGGCAGCTTGTGTTATTATCTATGGTGACGCTTTATACGCTACATTAAGTGAATTGTGTCTTTGTAGTGGGTTTGATAAAGTAGTTACTACTGCCGACCTAGATGGTAATGATTTTAACTATACCGAAGCTATAGGTGTTCAGATGAATACTGCTATTTGTACTCACTATAACCTAACGGCCATTAATAGTGGTCTAGTACTAACTTATAACTTAGGTGCATCTGAGAGTCTAGCTATTGCTGGCGCTAACGGTACTACTGAAACTACAGTTATCTAGGACTCAATATGTCATCTGACAACATTTTTCGAATATTTGGTATCGATCCCGGTAGCGATAATTTAGGTATAAGTATATTAGACGTAAATTTAATTACTGGCAAAGTTAACGTAGAACATGCCGAGACTTTTACTGGAAATAAAATGGTTAAACGGTGGCAACATATAGCAGATATATATGGTAATAAGGGTGCTAAGTTATACGGACAACGTGAGGTATTACGTAAAGAGTTCGTTAAATGGCAACCTCATGCGGTGGTAGTGGAGCGTCCTTTCGTAGGACGTTTTGCTAATGCCATTATAGCTCTATCTGAATGTATGGCTGGTATTCGAGAGAGTCTAATCTGTTATAATTACAACGTCCCATTAGATACCATAGACCCACCAACTGTTAAATTATCGGTTGGTGTTAAAGGTAATAGTAAGGATAAGGAATTAATGCGAGTAGCTATACGTACTCTTAAGAATGCCACTTACAGTCTATCATCAGACATCACTACGTTAGATGAACATTCGTGTGACGCGATAGCTGTGGCGTATTGGAGATATCTAGAACTATACGGTATCGCACCAGTATTCGTTCGTGCCGCTAAAAAGGGTAAGAAGCGAGGTAAACGTAAGAAGACAAAGACACCTAAAGGTTCAAACTAACCTTTAAATAACTAAGGAATTATCTGGTGGAACTATACACAATACAAATGGCGAAGTGGCGATTAGCAAAAACATTAAATGTACCCATGATTGATACTACATGTAGAAGTAAAGACACACTTGTATTTAGCCCTACTACAGAGATGGTGAGGTTATATAAATCGGGTCAAATGTCTGAGGAGGAATATAGTAAACTATATAATCGTACAATGCGTGATAGTTATATAAATAATCGTGACGCATGGGATGAACTAGTACGTCGTGATACTGTAGCAATTACTTGTTTTTGTAGAGAGGGCGTCTTCTGTCACCGTCACTTACTCAGAGAGATGTTGGAGTTAGTGTGTGCTCATCAGAAACTACCATTTTTATATAAAGGAGAGATATCGTGACCGATAAAACTAAACCCCTGTTAATGACTGTAGGTAATCCCACAGGTTTTACTATAGAAGAATTAACACATAAACTCTGTCTTGAGATGTTGGATAAATATAAACAAATTGAATCTAATCAAACTCTAGTGGCCGTGGGTGTGAAGGCTAACAATCAAGAGATAGTTAAATTGTTAGAACGTATAGAAGAACTCTCCAAAGATACCGCTAACCTATTAGATGGTTTGGATGCCGACGATGACGTCACTACTAGACGTTTGGATAACTAGTATAATTGCAGGGAAACCTGCTTTTATGCCGTAGTTAATAAAAACGTAATAGTGTTAAATTATGAATATATAACATGTGGATTGAGGAAGAAGTTATGAAAGAGAAGACGTGGAAAGAAAAACAAGCAGAAGTAGTATTGGCTAATAAGGAAAGTCAACGTGTAATTGATCATATAGTACCTCCGATTATAAAACCAAATCCAGTACCTAAACCTGCTGAAACTAGAGCATCGTTTAAAGGTACTAACCGTCATAGTAAGAAACGTCGTTAAAGGGGGAACATGTAATGGGTGATTATACAGGTTATAAATGGGCGGTCAAGGTACATGACGATTTGATACCTTTAGCTAAAGCGTTGACATCAGATACCGTGGAACTTTGTATAACAGAAATAAATGTTTTATTGTGTCACAGATTCGACAATGATATCTATAAGACTTTTCGAAACCATCCACGTGCATCGTGGTTACTTGGATTAAGTAATACTAATTACTACGGTGAAGAATGGGAGGCCGAATACTGGTTTAGAGACGGTATCTTGTATGCATGTGCTGACTTGAAAAATTACAAAAGTACTATAGAGGAGTTCACCAAAATCCTACCTATGTTCGGTGATAGTTACGCCATGGTTTGGGTATTTGAAGATGATGTAGGTTGTCCCGAACGACATATTTTCTTCACCTCTAATCCTCTGGACTCAGATATACTTAAAGTGATAGGAGAAAATCCCATGATTGGAACTACTTGGCCCGAATCAGTGACTATGAAATTTACTGAAGCCGACGATATAACTAGTAGTAGTACTAATGCGTGGCCGTACTCTGCCGTTAGAGAACCGTCTGATGAAGAAATAAAAGAACGTAAAGAAACTTTACGTAAGGTAGCTGCCCGTGATACGACCTTACGTAATGTCAGAAAGGCTACTCGTAAACGTAAAATGGTAATGAAGGCTAAAGCTACGCGTAAACGTAAAATTGTAAAGTCTTCTCGTAAATCAAATAGGTAGTATACTGACCTCTAATAAATGATATGGATTGTTTCCATTAATTTTAAGAGGTCAATATAATGAATGTGCAGGGCAGGCGCGTAGTACCCCCTAAGTTACGAACAGGTGATTTAGTATTCTTTCAGGGTACCGGTGTGGTAAGTAACGCGATTAAAATAGTACAGTTTAGTCGCTGGTCACATGTAGGGATAGTTATTATCGACCCTGCATTTAACGTACCCCTAATCTACGAAGCTACACATACGTGTATAATTAGAGATTTAGATACCGGCACCAAACTACCGGGCGTTAAATTAGTTACCTTTCAGGATAGTCTAAATAAGTATCCGGGTAAAATGGCAATTAGACGACTGTCAGGGGTAAGTGATCGTGACCTCAACCTAACTGCGGGTGACGATCTACGTAATACCTTACGCGGTAGAATGTTTGAAAAGAGTTTCCTACAATTAATGCGAGCAGATACTTTCTTCTTACCCAAGAATAGGAAAGAGGACTTATCTAGCATTTTTTGTAGTGAGTTAGTAGTGGCCTATATGCAAGCAATAGGTCTACTATGCACTAGTAGACTATCTAATAATTTTGGCCCTGCCCATTTAGTCAGTAGACGTTTACGTTTACTAAAAGGTAGATATGGTAAATTAGAATATATAAAAGCTAGTAGTAAACGTAGTCCTATCAGTTGATAGGACTTTTTTAACACACAGATATAGGAATGACACAATGGACACATCAGTTGGAACGACTTACGAAATAGACGAAGTTAGAAATAAAGGTGCAGTAGTAGATATACAAAAGGTGTTGCGTGGGCAGAGTAACGTGTTCTTAAAAGACACTAACCCTAGACGCAATCAACCATCGGTATCAGATTTAACGGTATTGGTACGATATCCCATGAAATCTACTGACGAAAGTTATCTATGTTTGGCGGTAAGTGAAAACGGGTGGTATGTGGTAGGTGAAGGTATAGTTACCGACGACTGTAAGGAGGTAAGTGTAGATATAGCTGTAGAAAGTATATTATCTTATCGTGCGTGGATTCGTTCGGGCGGCAACCACAGAGATTTATTCGAAACCGCTGAAACAGTTGAAGTTAAAAATGGTGAGTCTTTAGCTGGTAGAATTGAGCTTATGGTGAATCTACAAAATACTATGAATTCTAAAGTAAATCCTGATTGGACTGACGCTGGTTATGAATGGTATCGTGCACTTTGGGTCGAGTGTGCAGAAATGTTAGACCATCATGGATGGAAGTGGTGGAAACATCAAGAGTGTGATGTAGAGCAGGTTAAATTAGAGTTAGTTGATATATTCCATTTCGGTTTATCAATGGCCATAATCTCACCTACAGATACGGTAACTGACTTCATTGAAGACTTCGAAGACTATATGCAGACCCATGCTGTAGCCATAGGTGACTTCTGTACTAATCTTGAAGCGTTAGCCGGCGCTGCACTAGTAGGTAGAGTATTTGATATTGCCTCGTTTGCAAACTGTATGGATTTGATTGGTATGGATTTCGATGAGTTATATAAACTCTACGTCGCTAAGAATACCTTAAACATGTTCCGTCAATCTGCAGGATATAAAGAAGGTACTTATATTAAGGTATGGGATGGTAAAGAAGATAACGAAGTATTGATGGAATTAGTAGCTAATTTACCCGCTGATGAAATGTTACAACTATCGTTATATACCGAATTGCATTTAGAGTATACTAAAATGCAGTTGAAGATGCATAATGTAACGATACCTTTGAACCCTAGCGATCCAAATCCTATCGGTACTGTGGAAGACTTATTAACTACGCACTTAGCTGAACAAAAGTCAAACGCCGTTGACTTAGCGCAGGTAGTGGATATCCAAACGGCTATATGGTCTAAATTAAAAGCAGGAAATTATAGTCACGGAGAATTTATAAATACCTCTAATGAAGATACTAAAGCAGCGTTAATACTTGCAGGCTATGGACCTAATGTAGTTGTAGAAAATTCTATCACGCAGTTGCCGGATACCAACCATACATGGCGTGCACAGATTACTATTAATGGTGAGGTCTGTAGGGTTATAGAGACTATAGAGTCTAGACTATTACGATTAACGGAACGTGTAGCTACTGGCGTAATTACTAATAGTCTCCGTACACACGAAGTGTCTAGTAATGAGTTTACTGAATCTGTAGTGAATAACTTCAACAACTCTATACCGGATTCAGCCTTTACAATAATATCAACTGATGTATCTGTAGAAGGTACTGAAATTACTGTAAGAGTATTATATTCAGAACTATCTGGCGAAATTACTAAATGCGTATTTGATAGTAAAGACTTTTAATTTAAAAACAAAAAATTAAAGGAGGGTTAACCCTCCTTTTTATCGGAGTACTTAATATGATATATCGGAGCGGGAACTCTATTCCTGATTACGAAGAAACTCTGGAAGATAGAATATGTCTTGCAAATATCCATGCGGCTAAGAGGACGTGTGAACGATTACATCGTCTAAAACGTACTAACCATAGTAGAAGAAGAAAGAAAGAACGTATTATATCACGTCGAAAGAATAGGAGAGGATAATATGTATATAGTAGTAGAGGGTATAGAAGGTGCCGGTAAAACCACCTCACTAAATTTTATACACAGATATCTATTAGAGCGAGACTTTGATGTAATAAAGACTCGTGAGCCAGGAGGTACTCCAGTAGCGGACGAGTTACGAACTATATTGAAGTCCGTTACTGTAGAAGAACTATCTCCCATATCAGAAGTTATGTTGATGTATGTAGCACGAGCACAGCTAAAACGTAGCGTGATAGACCCAGCACTTAAAGCGGGTAAGGTTGTTCTAAGCGATCGTGGTGAACTATCATCGAGAGCATATCAAGGTGCCGGTGCGGGTATGGAGATGGAGTGTAGTATGCTAGCCGATATGGTTGTACCTAACTATAATCCAGACCTTACAATATATTTAGATATCTGTCCTACCATAGGTTTACAGCGTGCGGCTAATAGAGGTGAGTTAGATAGGATTGAACAAAATAAACTAGAGTTCTTTGAGAGAGCTAGAGCTAGATTTATATTAGAGACTAAAAATAAAACTAACGTCATCTTAATTAATGCTAACCAGACCGTAGAATTAGTACAGGCAGATATATCTAAAGTACTTAAGTCACTGTTTGAAAACTAGGTAACTCCACTCTAATGATGTAATGGGAAATATCAATTAACTTGGAGTGAACACGTGGATAAAAATATTTTAAAAATACTAGAAGGTGTAGGTGATAGTGGTATCTTGGAAAAGTTACCTTATGGGGAAAAGTTGGTTAAACTTCTTAACAACTATATCGACGATGCCGAAAATAAATTAACTACGGAGAGTACTGGCAGCGATGCTATTAAAGCGGTTAAGGCTATGCCGTCCGAATCTATGTTACAACTAATGTCTTTGAATCTAAACGTAGAGTTGGCATTGGATAACAACTGGTTAGAAATGCAAACCATGTTAAACGCTTCCGACGACAAAGGTAAATCTACTAGACCAATAGCGGCTATATTAATGGCTGTATCAGTTTTTATTTTTGTTTGCAGTTATTCTGTAGCAATGGTAATAATCGCACTCAATGACAGTACACTACCTGCGTGGATGGAACTCACGGCCGCCGTAGGAGTACCCTCGTTAGTACTTACAGCATACTTTGGTAAACGTACTCTAGATAAAGCTAATCGCATTAACGCGTCTTTAGGACTGCCACCGAAGACATCTTTAACTGACCTACTTGCTAAAAAGGCTGGTCTAATAAAATAGATAGGAGTATTACATGTTCAGTTGGAAAATACTACTAACATTGATAATCGCTGCTACCTCAATTATTGGCTGGCAGGCATACAGTTTAATTAAGTATGAGAATGAGGTATTAGTTTTAACTAACTCAGTGGATAAGTATAAAAGTAATGAGTTACAACTAAACGCCAGTATAGAAACTGCAAATAATACGGTAGAACGTATTCTAGAGATTAATAGTAAGACAGGCGATTTATTAGCGGACCTCTCTAGTAAGACATACGAGTCTAATGCATTGAATGCGGAACTTAATGCTAGGATAAATCAACTTAGAACTACAGAGGCAGCGGCGGCGTTAGAACGGCCCTATGAACGTGGTACTGCAGCCGGTGTTCGTATTAATGATTTGATGAAAGCTATCTCTGGAAATACTACAAAAACTATCCCTCCCGTAATCAAGCCTACTGAAACTATAGTGCCTGGTAATAAGTTAATGACTCAGGAGGATATCGAAAAGTTTATTAATAACTCTATTAATAACCAACCATTACCTGTAACAGGAGTAAACTAATGAAAATGATTTTATTACTAGTGTGCCTACTATTAACATCATGTAGTATATTACAGGCACCTCCGGTTCGAGAGGTAGTTATACATGCCATACCTACACTACCTAGTATAGCTCTACCTAAAGAAGTGCCCACACCCGACCTATCTATACCTACGCCTATTACTATTACGGCAGAGGAAACGTTATATTATCGTGACGCCTGTATTGCATTTAACTCCAACGAATATACTGCCGAAGAACTTATGGAGGAGTTCCATGGGTTAACACAATCGGCTTCATGTGATTGGTCTATTACTGGCTTTACTGTACAGGACTGGTTTAATGTAGAAAGTAAATTAGCGTTAGCGGGAACTTATAGTCAGCAGCTGCGTGATAGGATATCGTCTCTTGAAGCCATCATTAAAACTTTAGAATCTGTAGGCGACAAACAAGTTGAAGCGTTGAAGAAGATTAAGTAGATTATCCTGAAATAATAGCTAAGGGAGGAAACTCCCTTTCTATGCTGTTCTATAACTATTCAAACCTATACATAATAAAACAGATTCTTAATCAGAGTCTTTTTTTTT
>Ga0055584_100000278_pt1 | contig 48625 bp, 40 predicted proteins | sample OSDHelmetaG_FD_58716 | JGI IMG/M metagenome (GOLD analysis project Ga0055584, IMG submission 58716) | Pelagic marine sediment microbial communities from the LTER site Helgoland, North Sea, for post-phytoplankton bloom and carbon turnover... | ecosystem: Environmental > Aquatic > Marine >... | reverse complement strand
GTTTAGCAAACTACTGGTTTAAGCCACTCACCCACCTCACCGAATGGGTCGGCAAAATTAGCTTTTTTTTTAAATTATCATTTGTTTTTTGACTTTTTCGTAAAAAAAATAACAAGCATGAAATTTGTTACTGTATTGTAAAGGTTTTTTATAAAATTTGAGCCAAGTCTATGACACTACCAACCCCCAAAAATTACCAGTTTGTAGAAATGAAAACCTACGGGTCTACAGAATGGCTGGCAGATAATAAAAAGAAGTACCGCTCTGTATTCGACAAAGCCGAAGTAGGCTACGTTTACTGTGAGTTTCGCTTTCTTAATCTCAAATACAAACAAGCCGACTGGCCGCTCAAACTGAACCTGAAATGTATTGATGAAAATAAAAAGGAAATCTGTGACCTAAATTGTGACCGTTCTGTTTCTATCAATGCCCAAGATGTGTACATTCGAGAAGGATGGGGAACACGCAGTTCAGGTGGGTTTTGGAATAAAGGCACTTACAAATGGGAAGCATGGATTGATGGAGAACTCATTGCCGAAAAAAACTTCTATGTGCAAGACTATGGCATCGTCTCTGGTTTGGGACAGCCATACTTCAATATTGAGTCAATCAAGTTTTATGAAGGTCCTGACGCCAACGTCCTTATCGACAGTCGGCGCTATTACCGCACCTTTAACCACCAATTCACAAGATACATTTGGGCGGAACTAAAGGCAGAAAACCTAATACCGAATGTAAAATATTGGACGTGTGAACTCACTTTCAACTTTAGAACAAGTAGCAACTTATTAAAAGGAACTGTTACAAAACTATTCTTCGTCTATCCACAAGAACCGACCTTCGTCATTACTGTAGGTTGGGGTTCCGACATCATTGGAACATGGGGAAAAGGCAGCTACTACATGGACATATTATTCCAAGACAAGCTGCTTGCTAGTAAGAATTTCAATATCGGAGATGACTACATTGAGGCGTCTGAGTCTGACTTCACCATCATGAGGCATATCGATGAATCGAAGCTGACTGATGCCCCAACCAAAAAATCATTTCAGAGCAGAACGAGCACGGAAATCGCAAAGACAACTGAAGCTGATGTAATGATTGAAATGGAAGACTTGATTGGTCTAAATGGTGTAAAGGATAGGATTAAGGAATACAGCAACTATCTTCAATTTATTTCTCTTCGAAAAGAAAAAGGCATCGAAGAAAATGAGCCACTCAACATCCATTCAGTATTCAAAGGCAATCCAGGTACAGGTAAAACAACGGTTGCAAGAAAATTAGGCAAAATCTATAAACGGCTGGGCTTACTCTCAAAAGGGCATGTCCACGAGGTAGATCGTGCAGATTTAGTCGCTGAGTTTATTGGCCAAACCGCACCAAAAACCAAAGCTGCCATCAAAAAAGCAAAGGGAGGCATCCTGTTTATAGACGAAGCGTATTCACTTGCTAGAAAAGACGACGACGCCAAAGACTTTGGAAAAGAAGCCATTGAAATCCTGTTGAAAGAAATGACAGACGAGGATGACATGGCGGTGATTGCCGCTGGATATCCTGATGAAATGGACAATTTCCTAAACTCCAACCCGGGTTTAAAATCTCGGTTCAATCAGGTGTTTGATTTTGCAGATTACATCCCTCAAGAATTGATTCAAATCGCAGAATATTCTGCAGATAAACGTGGCATCACTTTTAGTAAAGAAGCAAAAGACGAATTATATAAAAAACTCGTAGATGCCTATCGTGATCGTGATCGTTTTTTTGGAAATGCCCGATTGGTGAACTCATTGGTTGACGAGTGCAAAATGAATCTAGGTCTGCGCGTTATGGCGGTAAAACATCCAGAATCATTGAGCATGGAAGATTTATCGACCATCACCACCGAGGATGTGAGCCAGCTTTCCATTGCCAAACCAGACGCGATTCCAGACATCCCAATAGACGAAGACTTATTAAGAGAGTCGGTAGCTAAACTGGAGTTGATGATGGGTCTTGAGCGTGTTAAAAACGACATAAAAGACTTAGTAAAACTGGTTCGGTTTTATAAAGAAACGGGTAAAGACTTTAGACAAACCTTCTCATTGCATTCGGTGTTCACAGGTAATCCAGGAACAGGTAAAACGACTGTCGCTCGAATTCTCACCCAGATTTACAAAGCGTTAGGCATTATTGAAAGAGGTAATTTGGTGGAATGTGACCGTCAATCACTGGTAGGTGGTTATGTGGGACAAACTGCCATTAAGACTGGTGAAATCATTGACCGCGCTATGGGCGGTGTGCTGTTCATAGACGAAGCGTATTCACTCACAGAGGGTGGTAACTCAGATTATGGAAAAGAGGCCATAGAGATCATCCTAAAGCGAATGGAAGACTACCGTGGTAACTTTATTGTGATTGCTGCTGGATATACAGACAACATGCGTCGTTTCCTAGAATCAAACCCAGGACTGAAATCCAGATTTGATCGTACCTTTACGTTTGAGGATTTCGAACCAGCAGACTTGAATGCCATTGCCGTAAATCAATTTTCAGAACACAACTTAAAGCCTGACAAGGCAGCTAAGGAGATGTTGGTGAAAATGATGCAGGTGATGTACGACGGTCGAGATAAATATTTCGGAAATGGTCGTGCAGTTAGAAAAGTAGTTGAAGAAGCCGTACGGAATCAGCACTTGCGGATGAGTGGAATTACCAATGCAAAACGGACGAAGAAAATGATTCAAACTTTAACGGTTGAAGATTTAGAAACGATCCAACTCGCCGATGAAGTGAAGAAAATGGATCGTGGCAGTATTGGGTTTAAAATGACATAACATGAAACAAATCAAACTAACAATCTTACTCTTATTCTTGTCGGCGACAACCACGTTTGCACAAGACTCTGTATTATTAAGCAAGTTCCACCTTGGCTCCAATTTGTCGAGTTTTATTCAAAAGGACAATCGACCTACGCTGGTGATGACGTATAACATTACGACAAACAACTTTGCAAGATTACAAGTGGGTTATGCAGCTGGTTCTGGAAATTTGGAGACAGATTTAAATGCGACGAATTCTCAAAACAACAACTTAAACGGAGATACGTCTATTACGAATAGTCCGTATTCGAACAGTTCGTTTGCCATACAGTTGGGTTATTACAGAACGACTAAAATCGATCAAAAATTTAGTATTTATTATGGGTTAGATCTCGTTTTTAGACAAGACCACGACTTTAGTGAACTGAACTTAAAAACGAGAAGAGAATTCTCACAGCAACAAATTCAATTCTTTGAAACAAGGGAAAAACTAAACACAAAATGCTATCGTATGGCGTTGCGCCCATGTTTGGTGTTCAATACCAAGTGGCCAAAAGATTTCAGATTGGATACGAACTGCACATTTCAGTATTGGCCAACGACTATAATCAGAAAGTAAATAGAACCACGGTCCAAACTTCGTCGTTCGATCCGAGGATTTTTGAATTAACCATTGCTGGCACGAAAGCTTGGAACGAAGTAACCAATCAGTTCAACCCCATGAGCGGGTTGTTTTTGTCGTTTAGGTTATAGGGTAAACAATTCCCCGTTTACAAACACGTCGTCAATCAGATTATCACCAAACTGGTAAGGGATTGAATTGATGGACTTGATTCCTTTGCATACCACCACGTTTCCACGTTTCCCTATCGCTATGCTACCAACGTCTTCTGCTATTTCAAGAGCATTCGCTGCGTTTATGGTCAATGCGTTTAATGCCTCGGTTGGCAACAGCTGCATATAAATACATGCAAGACTCATTACAAAGTTCAGGTTACCAGTTGGAGAGGATCCGGGGTTGTAATCACTTGCCAAAACAAGTGGTACACCTGCCTCAATCAGTTTTCGGCTTGGTGTGTAAGGTATTTTTAGAAAAAAGGAACACGCTGGCAAAGCAACACCGAACATGTTACTCGCTGCCAAAGTGTTAATGTCTGCATCTGTCATGACTTCAAGATGTTCCACACTAATGGCTTGGTGCTCGGCAGCCATTTGAACCGCTCCGAAGCTTTCAAATTGATTTACGTGTAATCTTGATTTCAAACCGTGTTTCAAACCGGCTTCGACTACTTTTCTAGTCTGCTCAACAGTAAAATATCCAGCCTCACAAAACGCATCAATATAATCAGCTAGTCCTTCCTCCACTACTGTTGGCAAAACCTCGTTGATTAAGTTTTGGACATAACCTTCATGGTCGTTTGCATATTCTTTTGGGAAGGCATGCGCTCCTAAAAACGTAGCTTTAATAGGTATTGGACTGTTTTCTTTTAATCGTTTGATGACGCGCAACATCTTTAACTCAGCGTCTTTGTTCAGTCCGTAACCACTTTTGATTTCGATGGCTCCCGTTCCTAAACGAATGAGGGAATGAAGTCTAGCAGTAGCGTCGGCATACAATTCTTCCTCAGACATGTTTCTGAGTTTCTCTACCGAGTTTAAAATGCCGCCACCTCGATTGGCAATTTCTTGATACGTTAAGCCATTAATGCGATCCACGAACTCGTCTTCACGGTTTTTGGCAAAGACCAAATGTGTGTGGCAATCGACATAACTGGGATATACGATTCCACCTTCGACATCATACATAAGCTTTCCATCTAGAGGAATAGCTTCCATCAAGCCGAAGCCAGTAATGCGGCCATCGGAAAAATCTAAATATGCGTTATCAAGTGTAGCGACTTCCGCCAAATCGTTACCCACTTTGACGGCGTTATTCCCTGTCAGTCCGTATAATCGGCCAATATTTATTAAGCGCACACTGCCCATATCTCCAAAATTCGTTTTCTTCGTGAAGAGCGAAAATACAGATTATTAAGAGCACCTTATGGCGATTATCAAAAGTTTTAAAAACCGACAACCACAAATAAATGAAACCGCTTTTATTGCTGAAAATGCGGCCATCATTGGCGAGGTTACAATAGGAGAAAAAGCGTCTATCTGGTACGGAGCTGTGTTACGCGGTGATTCAGATTCCATTCATATCGGAGCCAGAACAAATGTGCAAGACAATGCCGTCGTTCATGTAGATCCAGGCTTTCCTGTTTCAATTGGTGACGATAGCATTGTTGGCCACCTAGCTTTGGTACATGGCGCGACCATAGAAAACAATGTATTGGTTGGCATGCATTCAACCATATTAAATGGTGCTCACATTGGCGAATTTTCCATCATTGGTGCCAATGCATTGGTTACATCCAACACCATTGTCCCACCAAAATCTCTTGTCCTGGGGAGTCCAGCTAAAGTTGTCAAACAACTCACAGACAAACAAATTGACAACATCAAACGCAACGCAGCAGCGTATGTAGCGCTTGGTGAGGCCTACCTTTTAGACCAATTATCACAGTAACATCACAAAACACATGTTATCCACGAATCATTCACAGTGGATAACTCGGATAGGCTTTATCTTAATATTGACCCATCAAAGTCGCAGACGGTAAACTATAGTGCGAAAGATAATTGTTCGTCTACGACGAATTATGACGAGGCTTTAGGTATTCGTTAATAATTTTTAGTTATTTGGTTTAGTTATTTAGAAAACCGGAGCTTAGTCACTCCGGTTTTTTTTATTGCCTGTTGCAATCTGGATATCAAAATTACTGATAGCAATTCCTTGTTGCTTTATGCGGGTAACGTTAGTTTTGCATCAAATTAAGAAACAGAAAATTATGTCAGTATTAGTTGGAAAAAAAGCACCATCATTTGTTGCTGGAGCAGTGGTAAACGGAGAAGAAATCATTCCAAACTTCTCGTTAGATCAATATTTAAAAGAGAAGTATGTCATCTTTTTCTTTTACCCAAAAGACTTCACGTTTGTATGCCCGACTGAGTTGCATGCATTTCAAGAAAAATTAGAAGAATTTAAAGCAAAAGGTTGTGAAATCGTAGCTTGTTCAACAGACACTGAAGAGTCGCACTGGGGATGGTTACAGATGGCTAAAGACCATGGTGGAATTCAAGGCATCACGTACCCAATCGTTGCCGATACTACGAAAACCATCAGCATCAATTATGGCGTTTTAGCTGGAGATTATGGTTACGACGAAAACGAACAATTGGCTGCAAGCGGTCCAATGATTGCGTATAGAGGTTTATTCCTTATCGACAAAGAAGGTACCGTTAGACATCAATTGGTGAACGATTTACCATTGGGTAGAAACGTAAATGAGGCGATGCGCATGTTGGATTCATTAATCCACCTAGAAACACATGGTGAGGTTTGTCCTGCAAACTGGGAAGAAGGAAAAACAGCAATGAACGCGACCCACGATGGTGTTGCTGATTATTTGTCTAAGAACTAATTCTCAAAAAACATTATATCAGGCCCAATTCAGTAATGAGTTGGGCTTTTTTTATTCTTGCTTTTTAAGTCTTAACTCATTAGCTCCGATGATGAGAATGTCTGTTTTGTTGTAGGTTTTAACAACGCCATTGTTTTCGATTTGTAGTAAGTCAAATTTGGCAATGGTTTTTTGTGGATGAACCGCTTTGTAGAGTTCTTTATGGTCTACTCCTTTCGGCAAGCTAGAAATCGTCCAATTTCCATGTCCATTGTCAATACCTGAAAAGTACATTTTACCAATACCGCCATCTACATCTTTACTCACGGCTTTTATCGTACAGTTTCCACTATACACATCAAATGGTTTTGTAGAATCAAGAGTCACCAAGTACAAGTGTTCATATTGTGATTGTAATGTTATTGAAAGTGTATCGTTGATGTAGGTTATTTCACCTTCAACGTAGGAAGCCGACATATGGTTTTGGCTCTCGACATTGGATGGATGCAAATGAGAAACGACAAAAACCCCATTTTCATGATCTATTTCGTATCGTTTTCCATCATAACTGTGAGAACGTTTAGAACCATTGGTTTTAGCTGTGTTGTCAAATGCCTTTCCAAATTTTACGAAATCTCCGTTCTCCAAATCCTCAGAAAAGTATTGACTGGTAAAAACACTTACAGCCTGCAACGAAATGAAGAGGATGCAAGAAAATAAGGCGAGAAATGCGGTTTTATGCTTTTTCATATAGGTGGTTTATGGAATGTGAAAGTACAAAAACATAATTTGAAATGCCTGTCATTTTTCGTCCTCACAAGCAACTTTCCAATACATCCTTGTATCTTCCTGTTATGAAAACCATCCTGCTAGCTTTTTTATTGTGTATCGCTCAGTATTCATTTGGGCAAGACATTACTTCTGCATTAATCGGTCATGCGTTTACGGATGATAACACAATTGCCATGTATTTTGACATTCACACAACGGCAAACGTGACTTCCGTTCCCACGTCACAAATTGAAGTCAGCTTAAGTGATATCAGCACCAAAACACACACACCCGTCACTAATTTTCGCTTAATTTCACAAGTCAAGGAACGCGTTGGCTGCGATTCCTCAACCGACACCTATATGCACCAATATGCCGCCAGTATCGATTTGACGGATCCTGCGTTTTCAGCGCTATCGTCTTCTTGTGTATTGAGAGGCGAGCTCGTTGTTGCCAACCGACTTGGTGGATCTACGACTACCGATGGACACAACAAAACGATTTATGTGTATGATGAGTTCGAAAGGTGTTCCCAAAAACTGTCGAACAGAAATACGTTTCAAACGGTTTCAAACGGCATGTCTTACGGATGTGTCAATCAACCCACAAGTATGTTCGCCGGGGCATTTGACCGAGCTGAATTGGATTCATTAAGCTTTGAATTGGTGAATCCGATGATAGACCGTCAAAACTCAGTGACGTATAAAACAGGTTTTTCCGCCCAAAAACCTTTATCAATCGCGAACACTACAGACTTTGAATTTAATACGGGAACTGGGGATATTGCTTTTTATCCTTCGGACACAAGCGACAACAAAACGTCGGTAGCCATTAAAACTGCAGAATGGCGCAAGAACAATTCTGGGCAGTATCGTATCGTTGGAACCAACGTGAGGGAATTACTGTTTTTTGTCAGCCAATGTTTTTCAAACAACCCTCCGGTAATTAAGGCAAGATTTACCCATGAAATTTGCGAAGGAGAAGAATTGTGTTTTACCATATCAAGTGAAGATAAGATTAAACTACCTCCTCCTCCATTACCAAAACCTGAACCAGACTCTGTCACAATCACATGGAATCGTGGTATTCCGGATGCGAGCTTCACCGTTCTAAACCCTAAACAATTGAATCAAGCTGCTCGATTTTGTTGGACTCCCAAAGTCGGTACGGCAAGTAAATTACCTTATACGTTTGTCGTTACCGCAAGAGACAATTTTTGTCCAATTAACGGGGTCACCAAACGCGCGTTTCAGGTGTACGTTACACCTCCAACCACGGGAAACTTAGTAGTGCAGATGCATACCGACAGTACATTTTCGGTAATGGTACACGTCACGGAAACTAAAGACTTAAGTCTGTATACGTACGATTTGGAACTAAATGATGTGGGCGGCAATCCATTATCACCAACACTCGGCTACTTTAAGTCTACTGGTCAGAATACAAGCAAAAGGAACATGGATACGATTATTATGCGCTCAAGTACCAAATTTGTCATCAATACAAAAATTGAAAACAAATATGCTTCGGATTGCCATGCAGAATTTCAAGACACGTTCAACTTCCATACAGCTACGGTCCAAATGCTCTCGTCTAACCAGTTGCGCATTTTCCCCAACCCAACAAATGGTCTCATCTATATTGACTATAGTTTAACACAAGTTGAAGTAAGAAATGGTATTGGACAGATACTGATTGAAAGTGCAGAATCAGAGTCAATAGACTTAACCTTTGTACCAGCTGGCATTTACACCATTTCTGGTGTACGTGACAACCAACGCTACATTGGCAAAGTACTCAAGTATTAATCAATACTCTTACGCACCTTTTTGGTGTATTCGCGCAACGACTCCATCAGTTTTGTGCCGTTGGCCTTCATATCTTCCTGAATCCAAATAGCCGCAATCACATGCGTCAATTGTTCGCCTTCGTCGGCACCTGGAATATCAATTGCTGGCGCTTGCTCCTCAAGAATCGCTTCTTCAGCCGCTTTTAAGTCGTTGATGTCAACTTCCTCAACTAGCTTTTTTATGGTTGGAATATGCATTAGCTCAGCTTGTTTAAGAGATCAACAACGATTTCTTCTTTGTTTGTGGCAGATCCTGCAACCAAGTTTCCGTTTTGGAATACTGCAAAAAATGGAAGGTTGTCAACGCCCGCAAGTTTTCTGGCTGCTTCGTTTTCCTCCGCATTCACATCTAAAAACGTAATACCCGCAAATCGTTCATCATCTGATAATCGACGGAATTTCGGTGCGAACAATTTGCAGCTTCCACACCAGTTTGCGAAATATTTTACGATTACTTTATCGTTTTGTTCAAGCTGACTGTTAAAATCAGCGTCTGTTGATACGTGTACACTCATAATATTGGTAACACAAATTTACCACTCTTGTTTGGTGTTCATCAATTCGAAGACTTGATACTATGATAACTTTACTTTATAGTATCTTGTATATTTGATTCATCTCTCAAATCAAACGACATGAAATATTCCATGCATTATAACAAAGTTGTCACCACCCTCATTTTTATTTCAATTCTGTGTAGCTCAGCGAGTAGTCAGGTTATTGAGCCTCAGGCATCTAAAAAGTTGAGATATGGATACAACATTGCCCCGAACTTATCCGTAATACAACCAAGTTCCGATCTTCCAGCAAACACAACAACTTTTAATACCCTTAATTTTCGGGTAGGATTTCGAGCCGATTATTCATTTAATAAATGGTTTTCTATTTCTCCAGAAATCAATTGGTCGTTTAACGAAGGTGGTTATCGTTTTGCGGATTCCTCTCAATTGGATTATCAGTTAATGCCTATGAGCTTTGACTTTATGACCCACTTAAAATTTAAAAAGTCTTCTGACGACTTAAGTCCATATTGTATCATCGGTCCCAACGTACGTGTACCTGTATTACGCGAAAGTGTAAAACTGCCATACACTACCAGTTCAGATGTTGCTCTAAGTATTGGTCTTGGAATAGAAAAAAGATTTATGTATTTCACCTTTTCACCAGAAGTCCGCTACACTGCAGGATTTATGAATATCAGCAATCACCCATTGGTGCCTACTGCTCAATACAATAATGTGTCTTTGGCCTTAAATTTCACCCTGTAAAAAGATATACAGCAGTAACGTACGTTTCACCAAAAAAATGAAATAAATCTAAATTCAATTTCTAAGATCCTTTCAATTTCATTATATCAAAAAACACTGAGTTTTGCTTTAGAAACTGAGCTACTTCTTTAAACTCAATAAAGAAGGTTTCTTGATGGAAGTGAATATGTCGGTTGATGGGGTTTTGAGTAATAAATATAAAACCCCATTTATTATTCATTTCTCCGAATTCAGGATACATATCGATGGTATAGTTTAAACCACCACTTTCGCAATATCCCACCTCACAATGCAAACTCTCCTTATTTATTGAGTCAATCTTATTATAAACATAGTGGAGATAATCCTTTTTATTGCTGTCTTCAATCTGGTCATATAACTCAACCGGTCTTTGATTATTTAGGTTTATTAGTAGTTCACTACCTGAGGATTGTTCAGGTAGTGAGTCGACATTCGTCGTGACTGAAATATAAAGAAGAGAATCTTGAAGCACTGAAATGTAGTGGCTCTGTTGTTCAAACCGTTTATCTGGTCCTCTTAAACAACTAAGATCGAACAAATCTGTTTCCCACATTGGAACCCTTTTGTTTCTCACAAGTGGTGAAGAGAGGTAAAAAATTTCATCGTAAGACCTTCTTCCGTTGAATTTTAATTTTAATGATAGGATTGAATCTGTTGGTGCCAAAAAACAATTCAAAGTCGGATTAAAAGATTCCCAATCTAATTCTTTAATTGAAATTCCCTTTTGCTTAAGACTGTAACTATACTTATTGTAAAAATCCCTATGAACATATGCATAGGTCAAGAGATCTCTATAAAAATCATAGCGATACATAGTGCGCAAAAAGTTATTTACCTGATTTGCTCGTTCCTTGTTTTCCTTGTCATTTGGGTTTGTAGAGGATATTTGATAACAAACTCTGTATTCAACTTCCGCCATTCGACCACGATACCTTGCTCCTTGGTAATGAATTTTAGACATAGAATCAAGTTTGTATCCTACAAGGTGAATGTTAAAATCGGATTGTCCAACCGACTTTAGTCCAACTACCATTATGAGCATTAGCACTATTGTTCGCAAATAGAAGAATTTACCATCGTTTGAATTCCTATTCATCCTACTCATTTTTCTAAGTAAAACACGTCTTTCCGGCAACTTTATTTCATGGCGTATCAAATACCCATCAACAAACTACTGTCGCCGTAACTTAAAAAACGATAGTTCTTCATTTTCGCTTCTTTGTAAATGTGTTTCCAATCAGTTCCTACCAGGGCACTAATCAGCAACAAAAGCGTTGATTTTGGCAAATGAAAATTGGTAATTAATCCTTCAACAGATCTAATTTCATACCCAGGCATAATCATAATTCCAGACAAGCCCACGACGTCTTCTAATCCTTCACGATCCATGTAGTCAAGGAGGTATTGCAAAGCATCGTTGTAAGACACTAAATCACCTTCATATAGATATGACAGGTGCTGAGTAACGTTCAAAGCGGATTCGCTTCCATCACGAAGTTGAATTCCAACCCAATACAACGTTTCTAAAGTGCGCAAACTCGTGGTGCCAGTGGCTATTCTGGGTCTATCTGTGATCAATGATTGAATCGTTTTACGACTTACCTGATAATATTCCTCATGCATTGGATGGTTCCACACCAAGTCATCCTCAACTGGTTTGAAAGTTCCTGCACCCACGTGTAAAGTCAACTCCGAAGTCGACATTCCTTTTGATTGTAGATTGGCAATAATCTCAGGTGTAAAATGCAAACCAGCAGTTGGCGCTGCCACTGCCCCATCGTGCTTGGCATACACCGTTTGATATCTTGTGGCATCCGACAATTGTGCCTCACGTTTGATGTAAGGCGGTAACGGCATTTTGCCAATCGACTCAATCGCATCGCAAAACGGGACACCTTCTGACCACGTCATTTGCACTTTCCTGTCTTCTTTACTCAATAGTGTAAACTCCATCCACACGTCGGACGTTTCGACACGAATCGTTTCCTTTTCTTTCCAACGCTTTGCATTGCCAATCATGCAGGTCCAAACTGAAGCCTGATTCTGCATTTTGAGAGCACGTTCAACTTCAGCATAAGGTGCAACCGGACTTAATAGAAACACTTGTACTAATGCTCCGGTAGGCTTCGTTACAAATAACCTTGCAGGAATCACCTTGGTATTGTTAAAAACCAACATTGCCTTTTCAGGCAAGAGTCCTGTTATCTCAGAAAAGGTATGATGTGAGGATTGACCGTTTTTATAACACAACAACTTCGAATCATCGCGTTTGTCTAATGGTTTTTGCGCAATAAACTCCTGCGGCAAATCATAATCAAAATCCGATATTTTAACCTCCTGTGGGGCGAGACTCATATTAACTCATATTGTTTTCCTGGCAAACAACGTATCAAATGGTTCATTTCCATTTCCAACAGTTTATATGCCAACACACTTGGACTCAACCTAGTTCGACTACTCAGTCGATCCATGTCTAACAGTCCGTACATCTTTAAGGCGTCAAAGATACTCTGCTCCTGCGGACCAAGTGATATCGGCAGTTCAATTTGTGTCGTCTTTTTCACTTCTAAGTCCCAATTAAGCAACTTGGCAATAGCTTCTCCACTATCCACCAAATGTGCCTTATTGGTTTTGATTAATTGGTGGCAACCCATTGAATTGGCATCACGGGGTCGACCAGGAATCGCCATCACCTCACGGTCGTTTTCAAAAGCCATATTCGCTGTAATGATGGACCCACCACTTTCTGGAGATTCCACCACCAAAACAGCGTCGACCATACCAGCTACAATGCGATTTCTTTTAGGAAAGTTCTCGCGATCCGGAATTGTGCCAGTCACAAATTCTGTGAGCCAACTCCCATTTGATTCTAAAATTTTATTCGCTAAATTGGTATTCTGACTTGGATAAATTCGGTCAAAGCCGTGACCAAAAACACTAATCGTCGACAAGCCCAACTCAATTGCGGATTTATGCGCATATGAATCGATTCCGTATGCCAACCCGCTGACAATGGTAGGTTTGTAATCCTTTAACTCTTCAATGATATCATGTGTGATGTCTTTCCCATGCTGAGTGGCTTTCCTAGTTCCGATTACAGCCAGCATTCTTCTTTCATTCAATTCATTCTCCCCCTTATGAAATAACAACACAGGGGCATTATACACCTGTTTCAACCTAAAAGGATAATCCTTGTCCGTAAAGAAATACGACTTGATTTGGTTGGTTTTAAGGAATTCAATTTCTTGATGCAAGGCATCAAAATCTTTAAAGTAATAGACCTCTTTGGCGGTCTTTTCTCCAATACCAGGAATTTTTCTTAGAAGACTGAGTTTCTCCGCAAAAACTGCTTCCACGCCACCGCAATAACCCACAAGGTTTTTGGCCAGAATAGACCCAATATTCGGAATTTGGCTCAGCGCCAATTGATAGATAAGTGATTCAGACATTTGGTTTATGTCTGCAAAAATAAAGTGGATTTAGACCTTAATCGTCGTCTCGAGATGTGAGAGAATTAAGCATTGCTTTACCAATCAGCCTGTCATACCCGTAAAATGCGTCTTTGTGATACAATAGGATCGTATAGTCATTCTCCGTCTCGCTATGATTACCCTCCGTATACGCATATTCAACCGTTCCGTTCTTTCCCGGAACTACATAATGGTAGTTGTAATAACTCTGTTTCAATTTTACAGCAAGGTAATATGCATTACGTTCTGGAATGTAGGTCATTTTATAGCGCTCGTTTAATCGCCAATCGGACAACTCGCCGTAAACATATACGTCGCCTGCCAAAAGTTTGTTTGGTGATTCCAGACTAAAATGCACCAAGGTATAGTCCCCATTTTCTGTGACATCAGCCCCATCGGTGTTTTGAATAACACGTTTACCATTGAAATCAATCCAATTCACATACGTTTTGCTCGACTGTATTTCACCAGCGTTTAGCACCACATTCACCAACGAATCCGTAAACTTCTTAGCAACATTCTGGCTATAGTTTCTAAGCGATCGTATGTCGAAGAACCTAAACTCACTAACACCATTAAACAGGTTTTCATTCTCGTAATTGAACTGGAGTATGTTGTTGTTTACAAACTGCGGTTTAAGATTATATATCGAATTGTTCCAACTGTTGTTTTGAAGAATGACAGCGTTGACGTCGTTAAAAGGGTTTTGAATTAGATAGTCTTTGTAATCCACTTCAAAATCAACTTCTTGCTTATAGAAACGGTCACTTGGGTTTGTGGCGGGTTTAACCGTGCCAGTTACCGATGTTTCGTTTTCAAACACCATAAACCGACGTGTTAATACAATATCTTCCTCGTCAAAGTTTCGGTATACAATCAACAAATAATTACCCGATTTGGTAAGGTCCATATCTTGATTAGGGAACACCAATTCGTACTGTACATATTGCTGGAACGTATTGGTAGAAAATTTGAATTCTTCAATACTCCCCATGGTATTACCCTCAAGGTATTCTGTTTTTTGCAGGTTACTAACCTTCCAATCGGCTGTACAATGAACAAAGGTGTATTGGTAGAATTCGTTGCTCGCTTTCAACCGATCGAACTTTAATTTCAACGCGTTGGTGGCACCCAAATCCATGATGGCTAAAGGATTGTAAACATTCGAATTCGTTGACAACAACACTGTTTCTACCAGGCTATCGTAAATGTAGTTTTCATATTTTAGTTCAACTGCGTGCGCATTAACCGACGCGCAAAGCACAAGACCAAAAGAAATAAGAATTGATTTAAAATTCATTGTGATTGTTAACTACGATGTTTAATACAAATAACGCACCAATTTTCTAATCATTGTCATGCACTACTCATATCGCAATGCATCCACTGGTTTGATTCTCAGTGCACGGTTAGCAGGTAAGAATCCAGCCAAACATCCAAAAACAACCAAGACTACCAACGCGGCAATGGCAACAGGTATCTGCACCTCAGGATTTTTGAACATATCGTTCTCCACCGAAAACTTAGCAATACCTTCAACCAACCAAATTCCGGCCATTAATCCTACGTATCCGGCAATCAAAGAAAGCATCAATGCTTCTGCCACAATTTGAACAATGATGTTGATTGGTTTTGCACCAATCGCTCTTCGAATCCCAATTTCCTTCGTTCGTTCTTTTACCGATACCAACATGATGTTACTTACACCGATTATTCCGGCAATAAGCGTCATTAATCCTACAAACCAGCCAACTAAACGAACCGTCCAGAAGGTCATTTGCATGGGACCAAACATCTTTTTTGCATTAAACCCACCAATGCCTCGTGGGTCATCTGGATGAACTTTGTATTTTACAGCTAGCGCCTTTTTAATAGATGATTCAACGACATCTGCATCGGCGTCATCATTACACTCAACCGCCAACCAATTGATATAATTTGATCCATCGAAGGCTTTTTGATAAGTAGCCATCGGAATGATGATTTGTTGGTCGTCTCGATCCGCCTGTTCTGCAGCAGCTTGCGATCGATGGCAACCCACTACCATAAATTGAATGCCGTTGATGGATATATATTCACCAACAGGGTTTTCGTTTAAAAACAACACTTCTTTCACGCGTTTGCCAATGGAACACACTTTTCGACCCTCAAGTTGATCTGTTTCGTTAATGAATCGTCCATCAACTTGTAGCCATTGATAAATGTTTCTGACTTCGGGGATATCTCCTTGAACTGAGAACGCACCGGTTTCATTTTTGAACTTAACGTTGTTTCCTTCGCCATATCCACCAAGCTGAGCGCGTGGTGCGACTATCTTAACGCCATCAATATGTTTACGAACGTATTCGGCATCTTCAATTTTTAGGCGAATTCGTCGTCCTTCTGTAAAGCCTTCATAGGCCATGGAAGTCGATTGTCCCCAAACAAAAAGGCTGTTTGAACTAAATCCTTTAAACATGGATTTTACACCGTTCTCCATCCCCATACTTAAACCCATGATAATAATGAGCATAAATATCCCCCAACTAACGCCGAAGGCAGTGAGTATCGAACGTAGAACGTTTCGACGTAAAGAACTATATATCTCTTTTAAGAGTTCCAATGAAGTTCAAAATTACACAACTACTGTCATTCGTAAATCGCCAACTGACCAATCAACCAAAAACAAAGATGAATCGTTACTTAAAACCGAAGGTAGCGCCAATTTGGATGTTGGCCTGAAGAAAGCCAAAATGTTGTTTTGCTCTATCCGCCTTGACCTCAGTCGCCTGAATTTGTTGCATATTCACATAACCACCTTTTACTTCACTGATAATATTGAAGTGATTCCACAAAAGTACTTTGACCCCTATTTTCCCGTTAAAACCATAACCCGCATTGTGATACACGTTTCTACCTTTTCGATTCATCAATGTGACGTCGGTTCTCGGCCTGAGTAAAGCAGGCCCAACACCTACCACCGAACTTACTCTGATTTGAGAATGTTTTAGATTTAACCATTCGTCGTGTCTATTCCATTCCAAAAACACATAATTCAAGCCATCGGTATGTTCGTACCTCAAGAAGTTACGGGCTAGTTGAATACTGTCGTTGTTGTAGATGCCATTATATACAGACCCCGTTCTGTTGATCTCACCAGATATGGTGGTTGTTTGGTCGTTTACCATAACGTATTTCATGTGATCAAATCCGCCTGCCAAACTGTAATGTTTATTGAAATGATACCCAACGTTAAGGTTGGTTTGAGGTACCGAAAGTTGGGTTATAAAAAGATATTCTTTAAAACCAAACTTAGTTTGCCTGTCGGTTGCTCGTACATTGTCAAGGACGAAGTCATAATCCGTACCAATCATATGAATGTCTGAAACCGTGTAGGTAGATCTATTCCACCCCCAATTGATATACCATTTATTTTCCAGATCTAAGCCAGTGTTTAATGTCTGACCAGCGACCGGCAATAATGAAAGGAGACAAAGAGCCCCCGCTAAAATTTCCCTCATGAACCTGTTGGGTCTATTGCCACCCTGCGTATTTGAATAATTTTATCGCCAACTCCGATTTGATTTACAACGTCCATTCCACTTTGAACAAAGGCAAAAATAGAATAACGTCCATCTAAAAAAGGCGTTGGATTGTGTGTAATAAAAAACTGTACTCCTTCTGTGTCTTTCCCTCCCGAAGCCAAACCAACCGCCCCAGTTTCATAGGTGAGGTAATTCGAGAATTCACTTCTTTGGGTCCAATCTGGGGAACCCCAACCATCTCCTCGTACGCAACCCGCTTGGATGACAAAGTTTGGAACAACACGATGAAAGAACTTTCCATTATAGAAGCCATCATCGACTTGTTTAAGAAAATTACTCACTGATCCCGGTGCTTCATTCACATTCAATCGAATAACAATGAATCCTTTGTTAGTTTCAATTTCAACATGCTGATCACTTGGAATTTGTTTAACATAACTCCAATCAATTGGATGGTTGCATTTAACCGGTGGATGGACAAATTTCTCGCCTCTAATTTTCACCAGTGCCTTACCCATATCCAAATAGGTTTCAATCTGACGAGGCATAGCCAACGAATCTCGATAAGTCATCAGCATTTCCTCCCAACGGGTATTTGGATTCTTTCTTATTTCGTAACATGCCAAACTTTGCAGGGCCATGTCACGACTCGTGATACATCGTTCAATAAAATCGAAATACCGCTCACCTATTTTTTTATCATGACCAATATTGAAATCTTTAAAACACAATTCAGCTGCAGTTGTACGTACTACTTGGTATCGGTAATCAAACGACCACACCATAAGTTTGGCAATCACGTCATCTGTTAACGTAACCTTATGTAGGTAATTCACTAATTCGTATGGTTTATCGTGATACAAAGCCGCCATGTCGGAAAAATCTTTGGGGTTGACTTGTTTTTCAACTTCAACTTCAACTTCAATTTCAATTTGTTCAATGACGGATCTAAGAAGCCTCCCAACCTCACCTTCGCTATGCAGACTCGCTAATTTATTGAGTTCTACTGTGTAAGGTAAAACTTGTTCTTTGGGTAACCTTGCCAATACACTCGCCGCATAGAATTTAGTTTGCTCACTGGAAACAATATCGAAATAACGTATGCAGTTTTTGGCAAACGAATCCCCAATTTGCCCCTGATACAAAGCACGATACATGCCTCTGGCATGTCCTTCACGCACCAATGTAACGGTTGTATTAAAGGAGTTGAAGTAATTTACCACGACTTGATTAGCCGACTTACCCAATGCATCCATAATGTACAATCTGACCTCTGGAACTATTTCATTTTCCAATGCCATAAACAAGCTTGGTACGTTGACCGAATCCCGCATTTGGCCTATTGAATATGCCGCGGCTTTACGCACATTTGGTTTCGAATCAGTTAATAGGTTTTCTCTTAAAAACCTCACTGCTGATGAATCTTGTATGGACGCAAAAGCCAACACAGCTGCTTCTCGGTGTTCTGCTTTTTTAGACTTTAATAAGGGAATTAATTTGCGTGTTTCACCCCTGTCTTGTAACTCATAAATGCGTTGCAATTTTTCATCACTGAATCGGTTGTTTGAAACTTGTTCGACGGGTGCTTTACATCCGGCTACGAGTAAAGCTGCGGACAATACACACAAAAGTGTTTTTAACATAGAGGTTAGTGAAAACTTAATACAGCCAAAACTACAATGATTACGCCTAATGGTAATGTAATTTTACCCATGTTTTGTATTTTCTTCAAATATGGTCCCCCACCTTCTTTAATTGCTGTCTTCGCCAAACCATTCATCATTACAATCATAAGAATCAGAACGATTACTAAAACAAGTTTGGTTAACAAAACGTGGTTTGACATCAGTGTGTCCCAATAAGGTGTCATCAAGTACCCGCCAGAAATAACCAACAGGAACAAACCAATGTATCCCATTTTGTTGATGGCGAAAGTTTTTAATGAAAAAGCCGTGGCTTCCTCTTCTGACATTTTGGTGGTTCCTAATCCTAAGAAAAGGTGTGCAAATCCATTTCCGACGCCTAAGGCTAGTCCAATGAAATGGAGAATTAGCATAATATCTCTCATACCATTTTTTGGTAAAGGTATGAAATATTAAAAAATATTAATTCGCTTGTCTCTTGATTAAGTTCAGCGCACTACCAGCTGCAAACCACTCAATTTGCTGTTCGTTGTACGTGTGGTTCACTTTGATACTGTCTTTAGTCCCATCAGCATGGTTGATAGTAACTGTCATTTGCTGACCTGGTTTGAACTCATCTAAGGCGATATCAAATGTGTCTTTTTCTTGAATCAAATCGTAGTCTGCAGGATTGGCAAACGTTAATCCCAACATGCCTTGTTTCTTCAAGTTTGTTTCATGAATTCTCGCGAATGACTTTACGATCACTGCTCTAACAGCTAAATGACGTGGCTCCATTGCAGCGTGTTCTCTTGAAGAACCTTCACCATAGTTTTCTTCTCCGATTACAACAGAATACTCTCCTGCTGCCTTGATCATTCGAGCTGTTTTGGGCACACCGTCATATTCTCCGCTTAGAGGATTGTAAACCTCATCTGCTTTATCGTTGAAGGCATTAATAGCCCCAATCAAACAGTTATTTGAAATGTTGTCTAAATGTCCTCTATACGACAACCAAGGTCCTGCCATTGAAATATGGTCAGTGGTACACTTCCCTTTGGCTTTGATAAGCAGTTTCGCACCTATAATGTTTTTACCATCCCATGGAGCGAAAGGTTCTAGTAACTGTAGTCGTTTAGAATCTGGATTAACTACCACGCTTACACCTGAACCGTCTTCCATTGGCTCTAAATATCCATTATCTTTTACGTCAAAGCCTTTAGGTGGCAATTCAAAACCTGTTGGTTCGTCCAACATCACTTCTTCCCCTTTAGCATTGGTTAGTGTGTCGGTCATTGGATTAAAATCCAAACGACCTGAAAGTGTTACCGCCGCAACTATTTCAGGTGATCCTACAAACGCATGTGTGTTTGGATTACCATCAGCACGTTTGCTAAAGTTTCGGTTAAACGAATGAACGATTGTATTTTTTGGTTTGCTGCTTGCGCCAGCTCTCTCCCATTGACCGATACATGGTCCACAGGCATTGGTAAAAATCTTCGCGTTCAGGTCTTTAAATATTTGCAACAATCCATCGCGTTCTGCTGTGAATCTTACTTGCTCAGAACCTGGGTTGATACCCAACTCTGCCTTCATTGGTATTCCTTTGTCAACGGCTTGTTTAGCGATAGAGGCTGCTCTCGACAAATCTTCATAAGAAGAGTTCGTACATGATCCAATCAATCCCCACTCAACTGCCAAAGGCCAGTCGTTAGCTCTTGCTTTGTCACCTAATTCCCCCACCGGAATTGCCAAATCAGGCGTAAATGGGCCGTTCAAATGTGGTCTAAGCTCAGAAAGGTTGATTTCAATCACCTGATCAAAATACTGTTCTGGGTTGGCGTATACTTCTGGATCGCCGGTTAAGTGTTCTTTTACTTCATTGGCTGCGTCCGCAACATCAGCTCTATCGGTCGCCCGTAGGTAACGTTCCATACTGTCATCGTAACCGAATGTTGATGTAGTTGCACCAATTTCAGCACCCATGTTACAGATAGTACCTTTTCCAGTACAAGATAAAGAAGTTGCCCCTTCACCAAAATATTCAACTATGGCACCGGTTCCACCTTTAACAGTTAAGATACCCGCTACTTTTAGGATGACATCCTTAGGAGCCGTCCACCCACTTAATTTACCTGTTAGTTTAACACCTATTAGGTTAGGAAATTTTAATTCCCAGGGCATACCCGCCATCACGTCTACAGCATCAGCTCCACCAACACCAATGGCAACCATACCTAATCCACCAGCGTTTACTGTATGTGAATCGGTACCAATCATCATACCGCCAGGGAAGGCATAATTTTCTAGAACCACTTGATGGATAATACCTGCACCCGGCTTCCAGAATCCAATTCCGTATTTATTCGAAACTGACTCTAAAAAGTTAAATACTTCATTACTCGTATTTATCGCGTGTTGCAAATCTTCGTCTGCCCCTACTTTCGCTTGAATCAAATGGTCGCAATGCACGGTAGTTGGCACCGCCACTTTTTTCTTTCCAGCTTGCATGAATTGTAGCAATGCCATTTGCGCAGTTGCGTCTTGACAAGCAATTCTATCTGGTGCAAAATCGACATATGACTTTCCTCTTCCGTAAGGCTCATTTGGCAAATTGTCCCACAAATGCGCATACAAAATTTTCTCGCTAAGCGTCAGTGGCTTGCCAGTTAATTCGCGTGCTGCTTTTACGCGGTCACCGATTTTAGAATAAACGTCTTTGATAAGGTTGATGTCGAATGCCATAAGGGTATTTTAATGATGGTGCAAATGTAGTAAATCAACAAAAATAGAAGGGGGAATGTTTCAACTTTGTTTTGCGACATAAAACAAAAAAAGGCGGTACCGAAGCACCGCCTAAATAAATAGTTGAGTAGTATTACCGTAGTTTCTTTTAATTCTTTTTAGGTTCTTTCCATAACCATGGGTTTCCAACTATAAAGTCTTCTACCTTTTTATTAGTTAATCGATCCACTTCTTTATGTGCATCTTCCTGAGTTGATACAATTTTGGTGTACACGTAGTTATATCCAGCTTTAGTAACCAGTACTTTGGTGACTTCTCCGTACTTGGTCTGCAGCTTGGCTTGGTATCCTTTTACGTTTCCTTTGTTTTTGAATACGCCCACTACCATGTAGTATTCCCATTCAGTAGAGTGGTCAACCATGTCCTTAATCTCCAACTTATTGACAGTCGCAGGATTTACCACCGCTTTTATTTCTCTTCCATTGGCGTCCACTTTAGCGCCAGCTGGAGTGTTAGGTTCGAGATCAATGGCGTTAGGCACACCATCTTTATCATCATCCATTTGATTCGGATCTTTTAAAGCAACTCCCCATTTGTCAACCTTCATACCACGTGGTGAATCAATTTCTCTGTCGATTCCATCAGGAACTCCGTCATTATCGGTATCAATGCTTCTTCCATTTTTGTCGACCAAAGCCCCTTGAGGAGTTTCAGTTTCTAAATCTATACAGTCTGGAATACCATCACGGTCTGTGTCCTTGGCAACACCATGACCATCAACAATACAATCAGATGCATCGGCATTTTCAATACCGCCGATGTGTTTATAATGTGGCGTATTTGGCTCTAAGTCATACAAATCAGCAACACCGTCGCTATCAGCATCAAGAGCAACTCCATTTTCATCTACTTCAGCACCTAGCGGCGTTTTCAATTGCATATCCTTACAATCCGAAACACCATCCATATCTGTATCAATGGAAACACCAAGTTTGTCTACTGGACAACCTTTAGGTGAGTTAGGCTCACGGTCGTATAAGTTGATAACACCATCGCCGTCGTCGTCTTTGGCAACGCCAAATTCGTCAACTCCGGCACCTAATGGTGTGTTTAATTCTTGGTCTTTACAGTTTGGAACGCCGTCAATGTCTCCGTCTAACGCAACACCGAAACCATCCACTTCACAACCTTCTGGTGTATTTGGTTGTTTGTCTAGCGCATCATACACGCCATCCTTATCAGCGTCATTTTTATTCAAGGTGCCATTGAATTTGTATCCAATTGTAATCTCGTGTGAATTCGCACTTAGTTTTTCGATTGGACCAACACTTCTTCCATAAGAATAGCTTCCAACCAATTTAGTAGCTAGAACACCACCCGCTATAAAGTTTGCACCGTAATTCGTGCGGTAACCACCACCAATCCAAGCCATGTCACCCCAATTCAACATTAAGTTGAAATCAGATTGTGCATCGATTTGATTGGCAAACCGAACCACAACTTGTGGATCTAAGAATAATTTATCCTTTTCAAGTTGGATACGGTATCCAGCGTTGGCAACATAATGTCGCATAAATGAATACACGTAGTTGGCTTGAGACGTTTCGTCCTGAAAACCATTTCTATTCGCAAACAATTGGTATGACGACAATCCAAACGTGAAGTTGACATGGGTTATCGCGATTCCCGCGTTTGCATCCACATTCGATTGGTCTTCTACATTGTTAATCAAAGTAATTTCAACTGGGTTTGTTGCGTTTACTCGGTCAAACAATATTTTGTTTTGCTCGTACCCAACAGATAATCCGAAAGACAATTGTGTTTTATCGCTTAAAGGCAACTTATAGGCATACGTCCCGAAAATGCCTGTTTTGCCAACAATGTTAGTGACGTCATTCATCAACATCAATCCGTAACCGAGGTTGGTGTTTCCAACCATCCCGTCGATAGTACCTACAAACGTTTCCGGCGCTCCTTCTACGTCGGCCCATTGCAATCTATTCAACAAATAGAGATTGGCTCCTTTGTCGCCAGCATACGCTGGATTCATCAAATAATTATTGACATACATGTGGTTTACTAAAGGCGTCTGCTGAGCAGATCCTGAAAGAGACAAACCAACTAAAACTAAAACCGTTAATGCGCTTTTTAAATTCATTGTCGTACTTATTATTTGTTTCGAACTACAGTTATGGCACCTTTCATCACTTTCCCGATTTCTGGGAACTCAATCACGTAGTAATACGTTCCGTCCATTAATAAATGTCCGTTATAGTTCGTGGCTCCCCAATCATTTTTATATCCTTCCGATCCATATACTTCTCTTCCCCATCGATCAAATACTGTTACATGATTCACAGGGTAGTTTTCAATATTCTGAACAATCCATACATCGTTTTCTAAATTACCATCTGGGGTAATGACGTTGTTAGGAATGATTCTATAATCTTCGACTACGTTCACCCAAACAGAGTCTTTACTTGTGCAACCGTAGTAATCGGTTCCAGTGACCACAAATTCAGTGTTCTCAGTAACAGTGGCAATTGGGTTGGCGATGGTCGCGTCGTTTAACAACTCAGCAGGTCCCCATTGATAGGACACACTTCCAATGGCATTGAGTTGTGTTCCAATACCTAAACTTACTTCTATGTCTTTACCAAGCTTTGGCTTGATTTCATCCAATACGATGTAATCAGATTCATACGAATCCATGCAGTTGCTTCGTGTAGAAACAGTAAGTTTTACTCTATACCTTCCAGAAGTAGTGAACAACATTTCAGGATCTGATAAGGTTGAAACTTGTCCATTATCAAAGTCCCATGTGTAATCTAAATCATTCGGAGTTGAAAAGCGTGTCAAGTCCGTAAATAGCACTTTGGCGTCTTTACAACCCGTGTTTAGTGTCACGCCGTTTTTGATAGTAAATAATGCATTTGGTGTTTCTCCAATGGCAATGTCTTTAGTGATTGTCTTAGCACAACCTTTATCTGTTGTTGCTTTTAACGTTACATAAAACTTACCAGGCAATTGAAAGACTTTATCGAAAGCTTGTTCTTGCGTGGTGAACCCATCTGAGAACAACCAATCCAATTCTTTAATACTTCCTTCAGTCACAAATGATGTACTGGTGAAACTGGCCAATTGGTTTTCACATAAATTCATTGAATTGAAACCAACTTGAGGAAGTGGATGAATGTCTATGTCTTCAATGATTGAATAATCTGCAGCACAAATACCGTTTTGAACGAGTGCTCTGTATGAGGTTGATTTTTCAATGTTTTCATACCAGTATAAGTCACCTTGAAAACCTATTGGATTCCAATCCCCATTTTCATCTATGCTTTCCCAGTCCAGAACTTCGCCTCTATAACCGGTAAGCTCTAACACACCTTCATTGCCACCGGCACAAACATCTCCACCACCAATTATTTGGCCAGCCATAGTTGGTTCATACACAGTATGAAGTATTGCATTGCTGTTATCTGAAGCACACACACCACTAATCACATTAACGCGGTAGTATCGTGTTTCTCCGTTGTTTTCAATTTTAAGTTTGTCAGACGTTTCAGATAGATCCGTCCATGGACCAAATGCACTCAAACTGGTCTGCCATTTATGTACATCACCAGTGTAGTCATGTAATACAAATTCTGAAAATCCTATTCCCTTACAAGCTTCTATATCGCCGCTCAATGTACCACCAACAGATACTTTAGAAACCCTTACAAAAACGGATTCAGACGTATCAGCTTCACAATAGTTATTTTTAACAATTGTTCTGTATTCTAATGGCTCCGTGATGTTGTAGAACGTTTGTCTATCTCCCGTATTTTGGGCAGAGACCCATTGGTCTGTAATTCGATCATATCTCTCCCAATCGATAATATCACCCGTATATTTCGTTAATTGTATGGTCCCAAAATTAACCCTTTGGCATACTTCGGATTGATCAGATATAAGCGTTCCAGCTTTTGATTTTTCAGATACATCGATCTTGACAATCTGACTAGTTGCATCGTTACATACTCCGTTTCTCACAACAGCTCGGTATTGAGTTGATGTACTTAAGTTTTTATAATAATAGGTAGTTGAGTTGGTCACGACTTTATTCCAAGTGGCACCTTCAGTTTCAGATTCTTCCCAATACAATACGTCGCCAGTCAAATCTTTCAACTCCAATATACCCTGATTGATTTCATCACACCACTGCGCATTCCCATAGATGTTACCCGGATTTGACTTCTTCGACACTTCGACGATACCTACCTGTGAAGTATCTGATGAGCAAACGCCGTTTTTAACAATGGCTCTTAAATATAAGTTGTTCGAAATGTTCTGCACTTCAAACGTAGTAGTTGTAATGTTTTCATCCGACCATGTTCCATTGGCCGAAGTAGCAGATTGCCATTTTACTACGCTACCTGTAGTTCCAGTGATTTTGATGATTCCAAAATTAGTGCCCTCACACAGCTCTAGATTCTTAACAATTGATCCGGCGCTACTCAATTCAGTAGCTTCCAATGATTTGGCTTGTGAGTATACCAAGGCACACGTACCGCTTTTCACTTTCGTTCTATAATAGGTAGTTGCCGTTAAATTTGAGATATCAAGTGTAGACTTATCTGAACCTGATACGCTCGTCCATGGTGCATATCCATTGGTAGACGTTTGCCATTCTACCACTTTCCCAACCAATGCTGTCGCATTTAAAGTGGTTGTATTAGTGCCTTTACATACTGCATCTATACCTGAAATATAACCTGCGTCTGAACTTGGGTTAACATCTACCACTGCCAACGATGACGTATCTGATTTACAGTTGCTGTTTGACACAATTGCTCTGTATGACGTTGTATCCGCAAGGTTGTACCAATCGTAAGTCGATTTTGTATTGTAGATATCAGACCAATTTCCCGAATTCGTTTTTGACTGCCATTTTAGAATGTTGCCAGATATCCCAGTCAATGTTAAACGACCACTATTAGCTGTTTCACAAACTTCTTTCGCACCAGTGATACTGCCGGCATTAGATTTAGAAAGCACTGTGATTGTTGCAGTTCCTGAAACTTCAACGTTGCAAGCACCGCTTTGAACAACGACTCTATAGACAATTGAGTTGGTTAAATCTTTATAGGCTAGACTGTCATTTGTATTGCTTATGCCTGTCCATAGGCTTGAGTCAGGACTAGACATTTCCCATCTTAGGATGTCTCCCACGTTACCGTTTAAGACAACGTAACCGCTGTTTCCTTCTGGACAAACATTCGTGGTTCCAGAAACAGATCCTCCAACAGTTGTTTTGTCAACTGTTATTTTGGCTGGATCAGAATAGGCGATGTTACAATTTCCGTTTTGTACAACAGCTCTATAATATGTCGTTTGAGATAAGTTGGTGTAAGACTGCGTTCTTCCTTTGTTAACGATGTTGTTCCAAACATTCCCGTTTAAGCTGTACTCCCATTTGATGATGTTTCCTACATATCCAGAAACGATGACTGTTCCGGCGTTTGTGCCAGCACATACTTGGGTTGCTCCAGATACGGAACCACCTTGTGATGGCGGAGTAACTGTAATGGTCGCAACAGATGAACTATCGATAGAACAATTGCCGTTTCCAACGATTGCTCTAAAATAAGTGGTACGTAATAAGTTCGAATACGTTTGATTCAATCCAGTGTTGGCAATTTGCTTCCAAGGTCCTGATGGACTAGCTGCAGAATCCCAACGCACAACGTTGCCAGTATGACCACTTAAAGAAATGACGCCAGTATTGGAACCATAACAAACCGTTTGGGTTCCACTAACACTACCACCCACTGCTTTGGGTGAAATGTTTACGTTTACAGAAGTTGATTTACTTGCACAACCCGATGGCATTTCGACTGTTAGATCGTACCTACCAGCATCAGACGTAGAAACACCCGTAATTTGAGGGTTTTGCAAATTGGAAGAGAAGCTATTAGGCCCAGTCCACTTATACTTTGCACCAACTACTTTGTTGACTGTTAATTCCAAATCTCCGCCTGCACATAAAGGTGAAACGTATGACGCAGACAAAGTAAAATTCATGTTTTGCTCTGAGCCTAGAGATATACTAGGTTCTATAGCCGCATATTTTCTTATGCGAATGTGGTCTATTTCTAAAGTTCCGTAACTACCCGTATTGGCAATGACCAATTTAGATTGGTTGGTCATAGCATAGGTAGTATTTGTTGAGTTTAATGTTTGACCTGCCCATGTCGCAGTTTGATCAAATCCACTCCAAACGAATGTCCAGTCACCAGTTATCCCTGTTGTATTGGTAGATCCGTAGCTTGTAGTAGAAAGGCAAGAAGATCCAAAAGTCATTGTGTTTAACTGCATGGAAGATCCGTCGTGAACCATACCATACCCTTGATTACTATTGTTCAACTGACCAATGATGGCCGTTCCTCCGGATGAAACAATACTGGATGCTTCAACGATAATAGGTCCGTCGATTGCGGTTTTGGTTTGAATACTCGCCGTACTTGAATTGGATGTTAGTTTTAATTTTCCTCCAGACAAGGCAATGCTGCCGGTTCCACAGGTATTCCAAACAGAGCTACTTAACGTTGACCCATTAAATTCTTCAACCAATTGAAAAGTTGCGTTGGCGTTGCTTTTAGGTGATGCTGTCGAATTACCATAATATAGGTATATAGTATCGGTAGAGTAATTTGATATCGAGTCGGCTCTAACCCAAATGGTAGTCGCCGATGAATTGATAGTACCATCCTTAATCCAATAGTTTAATTCATTCCCCTTAGAATCAAGAAATCGAATGTCTTGTCCTAATGAACGCATCTTACCTGTTGAAATTAACGCTAACGTATTCACGATTACTTTCATTTCATAATTTACCAGCTTAGCACTTTTGCTGTTGTCTACAGCAATTGGCAATCGATACGTAAATCCTGAATAACATGGCTGTGCGGAAACCTTCGTATTTGAAGTGAATAACACGGAGAACAAAGCCACTACTACAAAGCCTAGTCTACATTTTTTCATAAACCTGTTTTTAATAAATTGTACAGTTGTCATCCCTAATGGGTATTACAACACGGTACAAACAAAGAGGTAAAAACGTGGGAGTCGAAATTCGAAACTTGTGAAAACCAAGCAATTAGGAAGGCAAACCGATCATATTTGACCAATCCGCAAATAAGATGTCTGCACAACTCGTTTTTAAACAGACTGATAAACAGATACTTACAAAATGAATTAACGCTTAATCACCTATGTGTTAAGAAAAACAAACAAAAAATTTAAAGGTGTTATTAAGAAACTCGAATCACTCCTGTAGAATAACGAATGGAGAGGATCCTGAATGACTTATGGCGCCATCTTTGGTTGAAACACCTATATAATAGATACCATTTGCAACGCCGAACAAATCAAATTCAACAACATAATCAGATTTGTAACGAGTCACAGTGCGCACATCCCTATGCAACATATCGTAAAGCGTAATTGTAATTTCCTCATCAAAGATTTCATCAGAGAAATACTTTAAATTTCCTGTTACTGGGTTTGGATACAAATTGTCCTTCTCAATTTCTGGAACAGGTTTATACACCACTTCTGTTTCTCCCAAACCGGGTCTAAGATTCACCAAATTCCAACGCATCACTCCCACTTGTTCTTTGGTAAACATGTTTGCGCATTCGTCGCTACCATAATCCATGTAGTTCTCTACTTGATCTGGAAGGTTGTCAGTATTACAGGTATTTGCTCCAATAGGACAGCCTCGTGAGGCAGTAACTGCATTGGGTGTGTCGTCAATATAATCATCGACCGAGCATCCATTAAATCTTGCGTCTCCCCAAACATGTCTAAGTCCTAAGAAATGACCAATCTCATGAACGGCTGTTTTTTCGTTGGTATAGATTGTCGGGTCCAGATTTGCAGGATTGTTAGGTCCCACTATTTCATAATGCAACACAACGCCTTGTTTGCTTTCTGAAGTGAATGACGTTGTATTTTGCCAGAACTCAGCGCCCGTCGGAGGAAAGGCATAACCAAACAAACCCAATTGCCCGGTGGTATAATCTAAGTTACATACCCAAATGTTGAGGTATTTTTTGGTATCCCATGAATCAACACCGCCTCTAATGGATTCTTTGACAAAGTCGTATGTGGTTGCGCGGTTGTTTGTGTTAAAAGTGGTAACCGTTGTTTGTTTTCTTGTGATGCCTGACGTAACATTTCCAAACGGATCGACCTTCGCCAACTCAAAACGAATTCGGGCACTGCCCGCCACCGGTTTGAATATCTCGCGAGTCTTTGACGTATCTGCGTTTTGACGGTTGAAAGCATCATTCAATACCTTGACTTGTTCTTGAATATGGATATCATCAATGTTTTGATCTGGCGTTTGCCAAACCACATGAAAAACCAATTGTATCACATACGTGGTATCAATTGGAAATAGCTTGCCATGTTTTTGTTCTTGGGCTTTTGACGCCTCTACACTGTGCAGATAAATGTCGTCTATGTGCTGCTTAAGACCTGGATATTGTTGATCCAAAGCGTCTATGTAATCCACAGTTTTACAGGGTTCGAATTCTTGACCCATACCGAACTCGGCAAAAAGTATGGTTAAGACAGTGAGAACGGCGATTCGCATGTTGCCAAAGATAAGTTTAAATCGCAAATTCGAATATGAGTTTTACTAGTTTCCTGTAAAACTTGGTTTGCGTTTTTCGTTAAACGCAGTCACACCTTCTTTATAGTCTGAAGAGTTCCCAGCAATTTCCTGACAGCATGCTTCGTATTCTAACATTTCGTTGAGATCGGAATGGAATGATTTGTTGATCATTTGCTTCATTAATGCCACAGCTTTGGTCGGTGCATTTTCATAATATGCGGCAATCTCAGCTGTTGCTGAATCCAATTTGTCAGCAGCAACTACCTTATTAATGATTCCCCACTCTAACGCCTGATCTGCTTTTACTTTACTCCCCATCGTAGCCATTTCGAAAGCACGGGCGCTACCTACCAAACGTGGTAAAAAATAACTTGAACCAGAATCCAACACCAATCCTACGTTGATAAACACTTCTATAAAACTCGCGTATTCCGAGGCAATGACATAATCACACGCCAAGGCCAACGAACATCCTGCACCTGCTGCAACGCCGTTAATTTTACCAATAATTGGTTTCGGCATAGACCGCATGGCCTTAATAATTGGATTGTATCTTTTGTCTAGTGAGTCACGCAATGACCTGTTTTTTGCACCTGCAATTGCCTTCAAATCTTGACCGCTACAAAAGGCCTTCCCGGCTCCTGTCAAAACGATTACGCGTACTTGTTTGTCTCGCTTGGCTTGTTTGAGCGCATCTTGAAGTTCGTAACTTTGATCGTCGTTAAACGCATTAAACACACCTGGCCTGTTCAACATGATGGTAGCAACACCACCTTCTACCGTATACTGTATACAACTAAATCCTTCCATCGAAAAATAAATAAACCGCAATATTGCATAATAAACCGGTAATAAACCCAAGATACACTTCCTGCTTTGTATGTGCATTCAACGTTAATCGAGCGCTTGCTACCAAACCGGTAATCAGCAAAACTGCTAAAATCAAAAATATAAACATGGGACTTTTCTTCGCCCCCAAAACTGCTACTAATACCAATAAACCTGCCCAACCGAACACATGAAAGCTTACTTTCTTAAACGAAGAGAGCATTGCCAAAACGCCGGAACTCATACATAACGCCAGCACAAATAATCGTAGAAATGAATGAAAGAAGTAATTCCCAAGGAACCAAAACTCCAAACCGTACACCAGGCATAAAACCCATGCAGCAATTCGTCTTTCGGGCAAACTGATTTCGGACAATTTCCTTACCGAATATTTCTGCAAGGTAAACATCACCCAAAAAAGTGGGAGAATAGATAGAAGTACACAGTACATAGAAAGAAGGAATACTTCATTTTGCGCATTCATTTTTGACGCCACAACGAGATGCAGATTTGCAATCGCAAAAATGCCATAGATGGGCACAAAAATGGGATGAAAAATGAGTGAAATTATTTTGGCTAATCGACGTGTCACTTCAATTCTTTTCGAAGTCGTGCTACAGGTATATTCAACTGCTCTCGATACTTGGCAACTGTCCGTCTTGCGATGTTGTAGCCTTTTGCCTTTAACAACTCTTGCAACCTTCCGTCTGTCAACGGTTTTTGTTTGTTTTCCGCATCGATAGCTGTACTCAATATTTTTTTAACCTCTTTGTTACTCACCTCTTCACCACTAGAAGTAACAATGCCTTCTGAGAAAAAATGTTTTAGTAAAAAGATGCCGAAATCTGTTTCGACGTATTTACTACTCGCTACCCGTGAAATGGTAGATACATCTAAATGCACTTTCTCGGCAATGTCTTTCAGAATCATTGGGCGAAGATGTGTCTCATCGCCAGATAGGAAGTACTTCTTTTGAATTTCAACAATGCAACGCATCGTAACCAATAAGGTATTTTGGCGCTGTTTTACTGAATCCACGAACCATTTGGCGCTATCTAGTTTTTGCTTAATAAACTGAACGGCGTCTTTGGTTCCTTTATCCGGATTTTTAGATTTCTCGTATCCCTTAAGCGTTTCCATATAGTCAGCGGAAACCTTAAGCACTGGTGTGTTTCTATTATTGAGCTCAACTTCTAATTCACCATATGACTCTTTAACAATGAAATCTGGAATGATGTAATCCGTTTGTCGGCCACCACTGGCACTTCCCGCAGGTTTTGGATTTAGTTTTGAGATGAAAATGATGGCTTCTTTTAAAAAGTCCTCAGTGACATCCAACTTTTTCATCAACCGCTCATAATGCTTTTTGGAGAAATCCTCCATGTGGTTTTCTATGATGCTGGCAGCAAGCTTGGTGATTGCTGTATTTTTATACTTGGCTCGATGGTTAATCTGCAACAACAAACATTCTTGTAAACTTCTTGCACCGATGCCTGGAGGCTCTAAGTCTTGAATCTTCATCAACACTTTTTCAAGTTCCTCTTCCGTTGTACGCACATTGGCAGAAAACAACAAATCGTTTACGATGCTTCTTAATGGACGACGTAAATAACCATCGTCTTCAATAGTTCCGATAAGTTGATCCGCTAAAAGATATTCATGATCAGTTTGTAGACTTTGTTTAACGCTTTCTAGTAACCTATCTCTAAATGAAATAGAGGCATTGATTGGGATAAACTCTTTTTCATCATCATCACTACCACTGTATTGGTCGTTTAACCGAACGCCACCATCATCGTCGTTCAAGTAGTCAGAAATATCAATGCTGTCTTCTTGGCTAGACTCAAACGACTCCGTGTCACTGAATTCATCGCCGTAATCATATTCATCACCGTTGTCGGTGTCAGCTTCATCCTTGCCGTTTTCAAGGGCGGGATTCTCGATAAGCTCCTCTTCCACTTTCTGCTCAAAATTGAGCGTATTCAGCTCCAGCAACTTAATAAACTGTATTTGTTGCGGTGAAAGCTTTTGTAGAAGTTTCTGACTTAACGATTGCTTAAGCATATTTACCTTCTTAAGGTTATGCCAATGCGGTATAACCCTTATTTTTGTCCAAAATTAGAGAATTGAATCGATATCGATGAAAACATACATTAAAGACTTATCTACACATCAAGATTCGGTAGTCACACTACAAGGCTGGGTACAAAACAAGCGGGAGAGTAAGGGATTGGTTTTCCTTATAATTAGAGATGGTTCTGGGTTTTGCCAGTGCATCGTTGATTTGAATAATATTGGTGAAGAACAATTCAACAAAGCCACATCTTTAGGCCAAGAAAGCAGCTTGCGATTAACTGGTAAGGTAGTTGAAGACACCCGTCAGATTGGTGGTTTCGAAATGCATGTTCAGGAAATCGACATCATTCAAAATTGCGCTAACTACCCGATTGCCAACAAAGAACACGGTATTGAGTTTTTAATGGATCAGCGTCACCTTTGGTTGCGAAGCAAACGCCAATGGGCGATTATGCGTGTTAGAAACCAGGTAATTTTTGCGATTCACAACTTCTTCCAAAAAGAAGGATTCGTTCAAATGGATGCACCAATTTTTACTGGTAACGCGTGTGAAGGAACTACAGATTTGTTTGAAACCGATTTTTACGGCGAGCCAGCATATCTTTCTCAAAGTGGTCAACTCTATGGAGAATCTATGGCGATGGCCATGGGGAAAATATATACGTTTGGTCCAACGTTTAGGTCCGAAAAGTCTAAAACCCGACGTCACTTATCTGAATTTTGGATGATTGAACCAGAAATGGCGTTTTACGACATTTTCGACAACATGGATTGTATAGAAGATTTTGTTCGCTTTGTGGTGAAAGAGATTTTGGACAAGTGTAAAATGGAATTGGAGTTACTCGAAAGAGATACAACCATCCTTGAAAAAACCGTCGAAGCGTTTGTTCGATTAACTTATGACGACGCAGTTGCGATAATAAAAGGAGAAAAAGACGTTGATGGAAAGACCACTATTGCGGTTTTAGAAAACGACTTACTTGAAACCAAGAAACAGATCGAAGCATTGAAGGCAGACAATGCTGAACGAGAAGCATTAATTGCTGCCGGTGGAATGAAGAAGGGTAAGGTCAACTTCAACCTAAACACCATCGATAAAAACAAAAATCTAATTAAGCAATTAGAAGAGGACGAACGCAACATCCCACAATGGTTAGAATCTGCAAAGAACTTCACCTATGGAGAGGACTTCGGTGGATCTGACGAAACGGCATTGACCAGAATGTTCGACGTACCAGTAATGGTATATGATTGGCCACATGAAATAAAAGCGTTTTACTTAAAACGTAACCCCGACAATCCAAAATTCGCTCGTGGTGTTGATATGCTTGCTCCGGAAGGATATGGAGAAGTAGTTGGTGGTGGAGAAAGAGAAACAAATGAGCAAATGTTGATTGAAAAAATCAATGAACATCAGCTTCCAATGGAAGAGTTTGAATGGTATTTAGACCTCCGTAGATTTGGGTCTGTTCCTCATGCTGGATTTGGATTAGGCTTGGAACGATTACTAGCTTGGATTTGTAAACTTCCACACGTTCGTGAAACCATTCCATTCCCGAGAATGTACGGAAGACTGAAGCCATAACGACATTTCATGGCGTCCACTTACCAGAAAGAAAAGCTTTCGATCCACCAAAAAATGGTTGGAGATGCGGTAAGAATTGGACGAACCATTCCTTACATTCATACACTTGTTGAGCTCGACGCAACCAATGCACGTTCATTTTTACGCGCGTATCGTAGAAGTTCAGGAATCAACATTTCGTTTTCTACTTACCTCATGACTTGTTGTGCAAAAGCGATTCAACAAGATGTGTCTATTCAGCGAATGAAATCTATTGGAAACAGTACGACACAGTTTGAGGAGGTTGATCTATTTTATCCTACGGAATCGAATACAAAAACACCTGAGTTGCAGAGTTCGTTGATACGAAATGCTGGTCAACGAAGTCTGGTTGAAATACATGAGAGACTGCAACAGGAAAATCACTCAGTTTCGGCGAAACATCAAGTCTTTATGAGGCTTCCATGGTTCATCAGAAAGTATTGGTACAAACTGTGGTTTGCAATCCCGAAGATTCGAAAACAATATTTCGGGACGGTGTACTTCTCATCCATTCTCAATTTCTCAGGGGACCGAAGGGCTTGGGGTATTCCAATACCTATGCATCCTTTTGGGATATTTATCGGCACTATGTGTAAACGACTTATTGAAACCAAAAATGGCATCGAGCAACGCGACATGGTTCAGATTACTTTATCGGTTGATCATCGAGTAAGCAATGGAGGTGACATGGGTCGGTTCGTACATCGGTTAAAGCATATTTTAGAGTTTGAAGATTTAACACTAGCATCTAACTAAGTGTCGCGTTTACCTAAAATAAGTGGATTGCGGTTGTTGAGGTTGGTGCCCAAACTATTACGCAAACCCTTGCCTGCTTTGCAGTCTGTAGTTGAGAAACACGGCCGATTGATAGAATTCAATGGTGGAAAGTATCAGCAGTTATTCTTTGTATCGGATCCCGCAGCGGTTAAATACATTTTAAAAACCAACAAAGACAATTTCAAAAGATCGCCTGTGATAAAGGCGTTACAACCTTTACTGGGTAATGGGATTTTTATTTCAGAAGACGAAACGTGGAAATCCCAACGACTTGCCCTGAAACCTGCTTTCCATGAACAAGTGATTCTTGATTTCGAGAAAGTCATATTGCAAGAAACGCATGAGACCATTCAACAATGGCGGGAATTAACGTATTCTAAAAACATCGAATCGGACGTTTCTTTATTAATGTTGCGGATTTTGGCAAGAACGCAATTCTGCCAAAACATAGACTTAGATTTTAAGGAGATTCAACGCGCCCATGTTGATGTCTTAAAACAGACCAGTATTCGGAATCAAAAGGTAGATTTCTATCACAATAAGCTGCGCAAACGCTTTGGTTTTCAACCGAAATCTAACAAGCCTACCAAAGCCTTAGAATATTTACACACCGTTGCCACGTATATCATTTCTTATGGCAGAACGCATGTGAATGAATGTAGTTATTGGTTAAAAGACATGATTGTGCGTCATGAGCCAGAATCGGCAATAAAAGACCAAATTCTCAACTTCATTTTTGCAGGATATGACACAACTGCTTCGGCTTTGTCGTGGACATTGTATTGCTTAGCAACAGAGACGGAGGGCCAAACTGCTTGCAGACAAGAAGCTTCTAAAACGCCGATTGAATTCTCTCATATCGGCAAGTTGAGTTATATAAAAAACTGCATTCAAGAATCGATGCGGTTGTATCCACCCGTCTGGTCAATTCATCGACAATCGGTAGAAGCTGATATCGTTTCGGGCCAAGCATTCGATGCTGGATCATATTTTATGATTTGTAGCTATACATTACATCGCGATCCAGACTTATGGGAATCACCTAACAGTTTTGATCCGTTAAGATTTGAGTCTGAGAAAATGCGCGGCAAGGCATTTCAATATATTCCATTTGGACAAGGAGAGCGGGTGTGTATAGGTCAATCTCTGGCTATTATGGAGATGCAGTTGATTCTTGGTGTGATGTTGCAGCAATTTGAATTCAGCTATTCAAGACGAGACGCACCAGACATTATTCCAGGCATCATCATGAAATCTAAGGGCGGGATTTGGTTGGATGTGAAGGCTACTTCTTGACGTACTGTTTATACGTAAAAGCGTAATCATTCACTTCAGATCTGTCGTAAGACTGTTCCTCTACAACCTTCCATTCTTCCCATTTCACTTTCGGAAAAAAAGTATCTGCCTCCTCGACAGAAACATCGACATGTGAGATGTGCAAAACATGAGCGTCGTCTAGGCTTTGTCTGTAGATTTCTCCTCCCCCAATAACAAAGACTTCAGATTCCGTTTTTCGAAAATGATCGAACGCTTGATTTAAACTATTAAACACCATAACGCCTTCTGGTTGGTAATCCCTTTTACGCGTAATCACTACATTTGTCCGCTTCGGCAATGGTCGACCGATGGACTCATAACTTTTACGGCCCATGATAAGGACATTGTTCAAAGTCGTTTTCTTAAACAACTGCAAGTCGTCTTTAATATGCCAGAGCAATTGGTTGTCTTTACCGATTGCATTGTTTTGGGCGATGGCTGCTATGAGGTGGATTTGCATAAAATGGCCCTATGGGCACTAAATCATTGAATTATAGAATTAAAGAATTATTGAATCAGCCACAAAAAATATCATGTTAACCATTCGAATTCTTACGTGCAGTTGCGAGTATCTTTAATACTTCAATTGCCTTGTTAAGCAAAGGTCTAATTTTTTCCGATTCCACATTAAATTTTCCTTCCAATAACATTTCCAACCACAGAACAGTTTCGTCTACTTCCTCAATAGTAAGGCTCATTTTGGCGTAGAATTCTTTACCAGACCTTCCTCTGCAAGCAGCATGGTAGTTGGCATTAAGACTACTGGCACTTTTACCAAGTTGATAAGAAATAATTTTAAGAGAATTCTGCTTGTATGAAAATGTATCACACAACTCCAATACCGCTATGGCTAGTTTTTTACACCTTAGCTTTGTTTTCCGTCCAAACTCAATTCTGGCTTTATCCGTGGTCATGTGGCAATTTCGTTCTGTTTTATTATAGTATGTGATTAAGACCTCCAACCGTTATGTACGATCCATTCAACATGTCTTTTAAGGAATATTATTCTATTATTCCGTAATTCCCCCTTCCATTAATTCTATCCTTATTTTGCAATATGCAAAAACACAGTCTGTCCGTTCAAAAAACAGCTCGAATATTCAGCTTAGGGGATTTGGAAACTGCCACGGAAATTTGGATAGTGTTGCATGGTTATGCTCAACTGTCTTCGGATTTCTTGAATGGCTTCGAAGAAATTGTCACTTCTGATCGAGCAATCATTGCGCCTGAAGGTTTGCATCGATTTTACAAAAAAGGGTTTTATGGTGACGTTGTCGCAAGTTGGATGACCAAAGAAGATCGTTTGGACGACATTCAGGATTATGTTTCGTATCTCGACCAAGTTGTTTCGACCTTTATCAAACCGAATCAACGCATAACGCTGTTTGGGTTTTCTCAAGGAGTAGCAACTGCTTGTCGGTGGTTGGCTGATGGCATTATAAAACCAGACAATGTCGTGTTGTGGGCTGGAACATTTCCACAAGACATCGATTTGAATCGCACGTCTTATAAAATGAAGTCTACCAAATGTTATTTGGCCTATGATGAAAACGACCCATTCAGAAATGACGAGTCATGGCAAAAACAACTTGCTTTCATTGATTCACTTGGTGTTGAACCAATTCAATATACGTTTGAGGGCGGACACAAGGTGCCGAAAGTAGTGTTATCAGATTTTGTAAACGAGTTTTTCTAATCAGTCTCTTTTAAACTGATATCCATGCTTTTTACCGAGTGGGTCAAAGCGCCGATACTTATAAAATCGACATTGGTAGCTGCATAGGCGGCTAAACTTGTTTCGTTAATGCCACCACTTGCTTCTGTTTCGACTTGACCATTAATCACTTGTAGGGCTTCAACAATGCGTTCTGGTGTGAAGTTATCAAGCATGATTCGATCCACTCCCCCAACAGCCAACGCTTCTTTTACTTCGTCTAGATTCCGTGTTTCCACTTCCACCTTTAACGATAAATTCTTTTCCTTTAAATACGCTTTGGTTTTGTTTACCGCATTGGTAATACCACCTGCGTAGTCGTTGTGATTGTCTTTCAACATAATCATGTCGTACAACCCAATTCGATGGTTATAACCACCACCAATAGTTACTGCCCATTTCTCAAGAAACCTAAGATTTGGCGTCGTCTTACGTGTGTCAAGCAACCTCGACTTTGAGTCGCCCATTAACTTCACCAAATTGTGCGTTTGAGTAGCTACCCCGCTCAATCTCTGCATACAATTTAGAAGCAATCGTTCACCAGCTAAAATTGCATGAACACTTCCAGAAACTATAAAGCCTATATCGCCATATTCAACTGAGTCACCATCATTTTTGAAAACGTCAAATTGTATCTCTGGATCTAGTTCTCTTAAAATTACTTTAGCTAACTCGATACCGGCTACAATACCTTTATCTTTAAATATGAGCTTTGCTTTCCCTTGAGTACCTTGAGGAATCGAGGCTAAAGAAGAATGATCCCCTTCTTTAATATCCTCCTCAAATGCGCGATGAATAAAATCTAAGGTTTGTTTGTCGTTAAAATTCATGTAAAAACTGTTACAATCTTTGCTGATAGTCTGTTTTTGGGTTTACTCGAACTCTATTTCTTGAATCAAGTACAGTTCACCTTGCTTTTTCACAAATACGGTGACCCTAAACGTTTTTTCCTCTCCCGTTGTATAGTCGCCTACAGCGAATTTACTTCCCGATGCAGAACTCCCACGATGCACCAATTTGAATGACGAAGGTGGATATTTATCGAAGAAGCGATTCATGATGACGATGGTTTGTTGTTTGCTATAAATGCCTTCTACTTCTCCAGGCAATTCCAGTTCAACACTGCTACTAAGGTATTTGGCAAACTTATTAGCGTTCCCACCTGCAATAGCTGATTCAAAGTCTGAGAAAATATCTTGGGTAGGACGCGCAAAGCCCATTAACAAAAGAGAGATGGTTATGGTGATCAACGCAAACTTGGATGATTTTGTAACGTTCATTGAATAATCAAAGTTAAGAGATATTTACTATTTATATGGTTCGGGTATTAATTAACTTCCATAAATTTACAGGCAGAAACCGTACCAAAAAAGATGTTCGAGGTAAAAAATCTTTCTGCAGAAAACTCAATTATTTGTCAAATTCTTAAGGAACTGAGGGACAAGGAAATACAGAAAGACAGATACCGCTTTCGAAAGAACATTGAACGCATTGGCACGATTGCCGCGTACGAAATTTCCAAACAACTTGAGTACCAAAATACACAGACCGACACTCCTTTGGGGTCATGCCCAACTACCGAGCTAATTGACCAACCAGTGATTGGGACTGTATTACGCGCTGGCATTCCGCTCCAACATGGCGTCAACCAACTTTTTAATCAGGCAGACTTAGCCTATATCTCTGCATATCGACATCACACTTCAGAAACGACTTTTGAAATAAAGGTAGAATATCTAGCTAGTCCGAGTATTGAAAACCGTGTATTGATTTTAACTGACCCTATGTTGGCCACTGGACAATCACTTGTTCTTACTTATGAGCAATTTTTAGCACAGGGTAATCCTAAAAAAGTACACTTAGTGTCGGTAATTGGAAGTAAAGCTGGGGTTGACTATGTTCGCAAGCACATCCCAAATACTACTTTGTGGATTGCCACGGTCGATGAAGAATTGAATGCAGATGGATATATTGTCCCCGGATTAGGAGATGCAGGAGACTTAAGTTTTGGCACCAAAACACAACATTAATTAGCTTGAATTACAAACATATTTTCTTTGACTTGGACCACACGCTTTGGGACTTTTCGTCAAACAGCCGCAAAACCTTAGAAGTTCTGTTCAACGAGTTTCAATTACAAGACAGAGGCGTTTCCAGTTTTACAGAATTCCTGCATACATATGAAACAATAAACGAGGGCTTATGGGCAAAATACCGCATTGGCCAAATTGACAAATCAACGCTTAGGAACGGCCGGTTTCCAGCGGTGTTTAAACATTGGGATATTGTAGACCATCATTTGGCAGAGACAATTAACGAACGGTACTTAACGGATGGGCCAAAACAACCTGGCTTGATGCCAAATGCTTTAAAAACGTTAGATTATCTGCAGAACAAATACGAGGTTCATTTAATAACCAACGGATTTAAAGAAGTGCAAGCAACTAAGTTAAATGCGTCAGGATTAAACGGATATTTTAAAACGATTACTACTTCTGAAGAAGTCGGTGTCTTAAAACCAAATCCGAAAGTATTCCATCATGCACTTGATTTGGCCTCAGCTCAATCAGGCGAAAGCGTGTACGTTGGCGACCACTTTGATACAGACGTTATGGGAAGTAAAAACGCAGGAATCGATCAAGTTTTCTTTAATCCACATGATGCAGACCACCCTAAAATCGCCACTTTCGAAATTCGCGACTTAGTAGAAATGATAGAAATTTTCTAACTGAAAATTAACAAGTTAGCCTACACAACTGGTTTCAAGCAACGTAGTTTTCAATTCATTTTGTAATTTGAGTTTATAAAACTTCTCATTTGAGGAGATAATAAGCAGTCATTATGAAAACAAACCTGGGTTTTTTCACCTTGCTTTTTGGTCTAATGGTGGGCCATAATTTCGCCTCTGCACAATCTGATGCTATACTTGATATCGGATACAACGTAACTGTTTTTGACAAACCCGAGCCTTTGCAAAACTATGTTGAGAATCTAAACAGTTTACAAAACTTCACCACTCCAATTGTCGCCCCTACTTCCTTGAATGGCTTCACCCTTGGTTGGGTAGGACATTTTGATCATTCAGATATTGGCGTTGGTTTGAGGCAAAACACCTTTAAAACGAAGGCTGTAGTTACCTCTTCCAATGGTGAGGAAATTCCGTACACGTATAAATTCAAAATGAATCAATTTTACATACCTGAATTGGTTTTTTACCCTTCTAAATCGTTACCGCTAGGTTTTGGCACTAGTTTGGATGTAATGACGTTTAAAGTTAGTCGTAAAAATCCTGATGAGAACCAGTTTTACAGGCCAGTCACATCGGATTTCAACCTCGGTGGTGAGTTAATTGTTCGACTTCGGTTTTATGATGATGCCATGTCATTTACGGTTACTGGCTTTTATCAGACAACCATTTTCAAATCTGATTTCGGTGAATACAAGGGTGAACCTAACAAATGGTCCCCTTCAGGCTATGGTGTAAGAGCAGCAATTGGGATTCCACTACCTAACTAACGAGTTTACTTTGCTTTAATAGCGTCTACCGCTTTACGAACACTGCCATGCGACAACAACATGGTTTTGGCCTCTTGATAAGACAAGTCACTTTGCTCCATGATCATTTTTGTCCCTCTGTCAACCAATTTGTCGTTTGACAATTGCATGTCGACCATTTTGTTACCTTGAACGTGACCAAGTTTGATCATAACCGCTGTGGTAATCATATTGAGAATAAGTTTTTGTGCAGTTCCTGATTTCATCCGAGTACTCCCAGTTACAAACTCGGGGCCAACCGGACAATCAATTGGATATGAAACAACTCCTCCAATCACGCTTTTTTCATTACAGGTGATAGAACCACAAGAGATACCATGCTCAACACATTTCTTTAATCCCCCCAAAACATATGGCGTCGTACCACTTGCGCTAATCCCCACGACAAAATCCTCGGTTGAAATGTCATGTGCTTTAAGATCTTCCCAAGCTTGGTTCACGTCGTCTTCCGCATTTTCGACAGCCTTTCTGATTGCTGGATCACCTCCTGCAATGATTCCTATTACGCGACCATGGTCAACCCCAAAAGTTGGTGGACATTCAGAGGCATCAACAACACCAAGCCTACCACTGGTTCCAGAACCAATATAAAACAGTCTGCCTCCAGAGTGCATTTTTTCGTAAACATCGTCTATCAGGGCGGTGATTGCCAGTAACTGCTTCTGCACACTCTCGGCTACGGTGCGATCTAGCGCATTGATGGAAGTTACCAAGTCTAAGGTCGACATTTCATGCAACCCATCGTACAGCGAATCTGATTCTGTTGTTTTAACCATGACACAAAAAAAGTGGCTCTAGGCCACTTTTTTAAATTATTTTATCCAACTGCGTCCTCCGATGGAGAACTTCTTTGGTTATCACCTCGGTCTCGGTTATCACTTCGAGGACCACGGTTATCTCTTCCGCGATTGTCTCTTCCACGATTATCTCGACCTCGGTTGTTGTCTCTTCGTCGGTCATTTCCAACGCCTCTTCTGTCTCCACCACGATCTCTTCTTTGTGGTTCAACGTAACCTTCAGGCTTTTCTAACAATACCTTTCTTGACAGCTTGAACTTTCCAGATTTTTCATCGATGTCAAGAAGTTTAACTTTAACTTCTTCTCCATCTTCAAATATTCCTTCCATAGTCTCTAAGCGTTCCCACTTGATTTCAGAGATGTGTAACAAACCTTGCTTTCCTGGTAAGAATTCGATGAAAGCACCGAAGTCCATAATGCCTTTTACAACACCTGTATACACTTTACCTACTTCAGCATCTTCACAAATACCGTCGATGATGCTTCTAGCTAGGTCTAGTCCGTCTTTATCAGCAGACATAATCTCTACCATACCTTTACCATCCACTTCTTCGATAGTGATAGTCGTGTTGGTTCTTTCTTGTAATTCTTGAATTACCTTTCCACCAGAACCGATGATTGCTCCAATCTTGTCTTTTTCAACTGCAAAACGAACAAGTCGTGGAGTATGTGGTTTCAAGTCTTCACGAGCTGTAGAAATGGTTTTTTCCATTTCTCTTAATACGTGAGTTCTTCCTTCTTTAGCCTGCATTAGAGCTTCCTCTAACACTTCGTAAGAAAGACCATCTACCTTCATATCCATCTGACAAGCATAGATTCCTTTGTCGTTTCCAACTACTTTGAAATCCATATCCCCTAAGTGATCTTCATCACCTAAGATATCAGTAAGAATTGCGTATTTACCTGTCTCTGGATCGGAAATCATTCCCATGGCAATACCACTTAATCCAGCGTTTACTTTAATACCAGCATCCATCAGTGCCATTGAACCAGCACAAACTGTTGCCATAGAACTTGAGCCATTTGATTCTAAAACGTCGGACACGATTCTAACCGTATACCCAACATCTTCTGGCAACATTCTTTTCAAACCTCTTGCAGCAAGGTTACCGTGACCAATTTCTCGTCGGCCTGGACCTCTATTTGGTCTTGCTTCACCTACTGAGAAAGCAGGGAAGTTATAGTGCAACATAAATTTGCTTTTACCTGAAAGGTTTGGACTATCTAACAATTGCTCATCAAGTTTAGAACCTAATGTTACTGTTGTCATTGCCTGAGTTTCTCCTCTAGTAAATAAAGCTGATCCGTGAGGAATTGGCAATGGACTCACTTCAGTCCAGATTTGACGTACTTCATTCAGTTTACGTCCATCCAATCTACCTTTGGTTTCTAACACCATGTTTCGGATAGCTGATTTCTTCACTTTACCGAAATACTTTTTCACTAAATGACCTTTTTCGGCCATGAACTCTTCTCCTAACGATTCTGCATACTCATCATACGCGTTAGAAAAAGCGTCAGCTCTTTCATTTTTATCCGCTGGAATTTTTCCTATGTCATACAATTTCTGGTAACAATCAGCTTTTACTTTAGCAGCAAGCTCTTCATCATTGTCCTCATGGTTGTACTCTCGTGGTGCAGGTCGACCACCGTTTAATTCTGCAAACTCTAACTGAGCTGCACATTGTTTTTTGATAAATTCATGAGCCACTTTCAATGCCTCAATCATGTCTTGCTCAGAAATGCCATCCATTTCACCTTCCACCATGTTGATATCAGCAGCAGTACCAGCAACCATAAGGTCGATGTCACTTTGCTCTAATTCATCACGGAAAGGATTAATGATAAACTTGCCATCAACTCTACCAACACGAACAGTCGAAATTGGTCCGTCAAATGGAATATCTGTTAAAGTAATTGCTGCTGATGCTGCAAGTCCAACTAAAGCGTCAGGCATTACATTGTCATCAGAAGACATCAGTTGAATCATGATTTGTGTTTCCGCATGGTAATCTGATGGAAACAATGGACGTAGCGTTCTGTCAACAATACGACAGATCAATACTTCGTAGTCAGATAATCTACCTTCTCTTCTAAGAAAGCTACCTGGCACACGTCCAACTGCTGCAAACTTCTCTTGGTAGTCTACAGACATTGGTAAAAAATCTACACCTTCACGTGCAGTTTTAGCAGACACTACGGTTGCTAAAATTCGGGTATCACCCATTGATAAGAAAACAGAACCGTTGGCTTGTCTTGCAAGTCTGCCTGTTTCCAAAGTTATTTCACGGCCTTCACCGAGGTCAATTGTTTTTTGGATTGCTTCAAATTTCATAAATCTTCTTCTGTTAATGGGCACACCGCCCTGTACGATAAAATGCAGAAAAAAAGGCCTTGAGCGTACTAACTGAAGGCCTTTTAGTTTATTACATGAACTGTAATATTATTTTCTTAAACCAAGTTTTTGAATGATATCTCTATATCTAAAGATGTCTTTCTTGGCAACATAGTTAAGCAATGCGCGTCTTTTACCAACAAGAGCGATCAAGCTTTTTTCTGCAGAATAGTCTTTTTTGTTAATTTTCAAATGATCAGTTAAATGCTTGATTCTGTGTGAGAACATAGCAATTTGAGCTTCGCTGTTACCAGTGTTTGTTTCACTTCCACCGTGCTCTGTGAACATTTCTTTTTTTAAGTCTGATGTTAATCTCATTTTAACCTATAATAAATCGTTTCGTCTGTCTTTTTATAAATAGTCCGCAAAAGTAGCATTTTGTATAACAACAACCTACCATTTTGCTAATTCTTTAGGTATAAAAAGTAAAAACATTTTGAGTCATTATCCACTAATTACATCCGCGTTGAATTCTTGTGAGTGAATCATTGTTTGGAAAACAATAACCAGACGGAAGTAAAGTTGGCTCATACCGCTCTAGATCAGGATCATACAATCCATTTTCTACGAAATCAACTAGAGCATCGATTTCATAATCTTCCAATCCAAGGGCGTGGAAATCACTTGCCAAAAGGTCATTAGGAACTATTCCATTTTCGGGCACCCCGTTGTTTTTATACAAAATCACTTCGCGTACACTTGAAAAAGACCCTCCATGGCCCAAGAAATTCACATCTTTCAAATTGTACAACTGAGGAACTTTAAACTTATAATCATCTTCTGAATTTCCTGTAAACCCACCTCTCCCTTTTCGCACGGCATCGGTAATATTTCCAATAACATTAGCCCCAGACAAGTCCTCCATGCCCAATGCATAAAAATTCATTGAGTTTAATGCGGGCCCGGCATGACATTTAAAGCACTCAGCTTTAGAAAAGAATAATCTAACACCTTCCAATTGGTTTGGGGTTAATGCCTGTTCATCACCTTTCAGCCACAATTGAAAGGGTGCTTTGTTGCTGAGTAAAGTACGCTCGTAAGCTGCAATCGCAAGTCCGATGACCTGAGCTGTATAACGTGCATTCTCCGGAATATCCGGAAATGCTTTCTCAAACAAAGACCTATAAGGTTCTGCCATCAAAATGGATTTATCAACGCCCATTCTGTGAACACCAAAACCTGCAATCGCCTGCGTTTCCAGACCTTCGTAACCCAAATGATTGTTAGAAATTGGATTACCGTTCATCCATTTAGACTCGGTCCCTTTATTCACTCCAGTCGCACCAAATTGTCCATTCCAAAGTTGTACTTTTTGGTATGCTCCATTCATAGCGGATGGTGTCCGAATTGGTTGCACATCTACTTCAGATTTATCACAAATCGTATTTCTACGGCGCAGTTCTCCTTTGGAACCATATCCTTCTCCACCTTCTCCGATTCCCTGTTTTAACCCAGATTGGAATCCAGCAGCAGCAGAGTGACATGTTGCACAAGAGTAGGTATGGTAATTAACCATATTTTCAGGTTGAATACCTAGCCCCGTTTCATGGTACAGCATTTGTCCAAGTTTGACTTTGGCCTCTGTTATGTGATTTTTTGGATCATTTGGTATCGCATAATAGTCATTGCTATTGGGCAAAATCAATCCTTGAACACCTCCAGGTATAGAGTTTTCGATTTGACCCTTTAATGTGTCGTTAATAGTTGTGGTTTGCGGTGTGGTTTCTTTACAAGAAGAAAGAAGTAAAATTAGGATCAACACTGCAAATGAAGACGCAGTTTTGTAATTCATCATAGTTGTAATTTGTCATCTAAGTGCCACAAAGATAACAGATTCCTCTTTTTATTTTCTCAAAAATGATTGACTTTCATCAGTAACCTCCCATCCAACGGCGCACAAACCACTCAAAAGCAAGTAGTCCGAACACCAAAAAGAACAACCACTTTTGACTGATTAAATCTTTAAACCGACTACTTTCTTTCACGACAGAAGCCGTATTGGGTTGCGCATTGATGGTTTCAATCAATTGACTCCACGAAGTTTTATCGAAGCTTTGTCCGCCTGTTTCAGCTGCCAGTTGTCGAAGCAAGGTATAATTTGCTGTTAAGTTTTGGTTCTCTAGTTGAAGCGCCTTTACAACGAAACTACCAGATTCATTGAATTTTGCCCCATTATATTGAGCGTTTGCGCTATATGTGTAATTTCCCGGAGGTAAGGCACCTACTCCATAACGATATGCGCCTGCTTGGGGTACCAATGTGTACTTGTATTGCGTTCCATCCGAATGGTTTAAGCTTACTTCAACATTGGCATCAGGAGTGAATTCATAACTGTCGTTATACACCTCACCTATGAATGATATTCGTTCATTCTCATAAAAATTTCTGGAAGACGTGTACACCTTAAACTTGCGTTTGTCATCTTTCAATGCCAGATATTGAATCGTTTTGCGTAACAATCCGTCTACGTGGTTTGCTGATTCGTTTTCCTCAAAATCATTAAATCGCCAACGCCAAATCCCTTCGCCAGAACAGACGCCTGAACGATATCCGTTTTGGTTTGAGAAACTCCAGAGAGGCATCTTTGTTTGCACAGATCCAATCTTTTGGAACATCAAACTGCTTGTTGACGCTGAGACCGCATATTCGCCAAATGGTGTTGTAAGTGGCGGTGCATTATTGATAAAATCAGTGATATCCGAACCTGGATCAAACAAAGAAAAACTGGAATTAACCGCAGCAAGTCCTTGATTGAAGTTGGCTCTATTGCCACTGATTTCCATGCCTAATCCCGTTTTATTGAATAAATTCACATTCGTTTGAGTACCAATTATCGCGAACAAAGGCGTTTTATTCTCTTTTACATTTTGTAAAAAATTAAGTTCATACGAATTCACAGGTAATTGATGTGTAATCACTAAATCGTAGTCTGTTGGTTTCTTTATATCGTAAAAACCTATTTGGACGTCCAACTCATATTGATCATTGCTGAGTATGGCCTTTTTCAACACAGCCACATCAGGATGAGGAGCGTGTGCCGCTATTAATATCTTTTGCTTTACGTCGAGTACATCGGTGTACACAAGTTTTGCATTATTGCTTTTGTTCAACTCGTCTTTTGCATACGATACTTGAACGGTATAAGACTGATTGCCTTTTTCTGTGGCTTTCAATAGGAATGTATGTTCTGAAGTAAATCTATTCCCTTGAATCGAAATCGCTTTCTTATCGAGCTTCACTCCTTTGTGCCAAATGCTCAACTCCACGTTTTGACCGTTAGCCTTAGAGGCATTAACAACCACTTCAACTGGAAACTGATT
>Ga0055584_100000277_pt1 | contig 48667 bp, 38 predicted proteins | sample OSDHelmetaG_FD_58716 | JGI IMG/M metagenome (GOLD analysis project Ga0055584, IMG submission 58716) | Pelagic marine sediment microbial communities from the LTER site Helgoland, North Sea, for post-phytoplankton bloom and carbon turnover... | ecosystem: Environmental > Aquatic > Marine >... | reverse complement strand
ACCGGCATCTATGATCGAATGACCGCCTGGGAGATGGTGGAGTATTTTGGTCGACTGTATAGCATTGAAGAGAATGAATTACAGGAGAGGCTGGACCGGATCTTTACGACTTTGCAGATGCAGGATATCAAGGATCTCTTAGGCTCAAAAATGTCGACCGGGATGAAACAGAAAGTTTCGATTGCCCGGACAATCATACATGACCCCCCCGTTCTCATTTTTGATGAGCCGACAACCGGCCTGGATGTATTGGTGGCACGCGCGGTTTTAAAAGCGATTGAAGCGCTGCGTGAGGAAGGCAAGTGCATCATCTTTTCCACCCACATCATGCGAGAAGTCGAAAAGCTATGCGATCGTGTGGCTGTGATCTATAAAGGGAAAATTCTGGCGATTGGTAGTCTTCCAGAACTGGAAGAACAATACCAGGAGTCGGATATGGAAGAATTGTTCTTCAAATTAATCCAGGAGCACGAAGACCAGTTGGCGATGAAAGCCCAATAATCAAGATGATACAGTGGAAAAATATCAGACTCATATTGATGCGAGAACTGCGAGATCAGATGCGCGATCGGCGTACTCTGTTCATGGTGGCAATTCTCCCGCTATTGCTCTACCCGGCAATGGGTATCGGCATGGTGCAGATGACGGTTCTTTTTTCAGAACAACCTCGGAATGTGGTTATTCTTGGGGCCGATGATTTACCAAAACATCCACAGCTATTGGATGGCGACCGTTTTGTATCAAACTGGTTTCTAATTCCCACCGATGCAGACAAGTTGCGCGTAATAACTGATCATAAGTCTGTTGAAAAGACTGATGAGAAAGCAGGTATACCTGCGGATATTCAAAGTCAGAAACTACTGAAAGAGGCACGTGATCTGGAGGTGGTGCTTAAGAAACATCAGGAATTACTTGATCAGTGGGATCAACTTGAAGATCAGGAATCTCCCGAACAAAAAAAACTGTTAGCTCAAGAAATTACTGATACGAATGTAAAGCTCAGCAAGCTATTTGCCGAAAGCCAGATTCAGGTTTTGATATTGATTCCTAAAGGACTTGCGCAAGGAATAGAACGGGTCAGTGAGAGACTGGCACGGCATGAACCGATTGATGATGATCCGGCGGTTTCCTTGCGGCCTTTAGTTCTGAGGAACAGGGCTGACGAAAAATCAAAGTTAGCCTACAGTCGAGCACGGGAAGCGATGGATTCCTGGGAGAAGGAAATATTAAGGGCGCGTTTGAGTCGCGCGAATCTCCCGGCATCTTTACCGACGCCCATCAATCCGGAAGTCATTGATTTAGCGCAAGATGATCAACTGGCAGCGAACCTCTGGAGTAAACTGTTTCCTGCAATGTTGATCATCATGGCGGCTACTGGTGCTTTTTACCCGGCGATCGACCTGGGGGCCGGCGAAAAGGAGCGAGGTACGATGGAGACATTGCTTATCTCTCCAGCCAAACGTACGGAAATAGTGTTAGGCAAATTTTTGACTGTGTTGGTTTTCAGTGTTTCGACGGCATTATTGAACCTGGCCAGTATGGGCTTCACCGGGCGCTATATGGCTAATTTAGTCGGGGCGGGCGCACTTTCAAAAATCGGTGATCTTTCACTTCCTTCGTTTTCCGCTATGTTTTGGGTTATCGTGTTGCTCATTCCACTCTCGGCTTTGTTTAGTGCGCTGTGTCTTGCGTTTGCCACATTTGCTCGCAGTAGTAAAGAGGGGCAGTACTATCTGACGCCGTTGTTAATGGTAACCCTGGGGCTTACCGTATTCTGTTTATCGCCAGCTGTGGAAATCAATCCCTTTTACAGCATGATGCCTATTGTCGGGGTGGCGTTGTTGTTAAAAGGCATGCTGCTATCGTCGGTCAATGCAGGTATTTTATATGTTTATGCAATTCCTGTTTTGGTGACGAGTGTCGGTTACAGTTTGCTGGCACTCTGGTGGGCCATTGATCAATTTCAGCGTGAAGATGTATTGTTTCGTGAAGCGGAACGGTTTGAAGTGGGTCTCTGGTTGCGTCATCTGATGAAGACCAAAGATTCTCTACCCAGTTTTGCGGAAGCCGGATTCTGTTTTGTAATCATTATGTTGTTGCAGTTTGGTGTGATGAACAGCATGAGTACTGCGATTCAAGCGGCAACAGATGCAGAACGTCCCACGCGGATGATGCAGCTGTTGATGATTCAACAATTGGCGACGATAGCGACGCCTGCTCTGATCATGGGAATTATGCTGACGACCAGTGTCAGAAAAACGTTCCGTCTCTATCTACCCAGTTTTGGATTTCTGGCAGCTGGGATTATATTGCCATTCTTGTTGCATCCATTATCGCTTGAGTTGGCGAATAGTTTAACCTGGTTTTTTCCCAAACTGCGTTCATTTGCTGCTTTGAAAAGTATGTCTGATCCGTCCCAGTCAATCTGGCTGGTTTTGACAGCGTTTGCTTTGACACCTGCTATCTGTGAAGAGCTGGCGTTTCGTGGTTTCATATTGAGTGGCTTTGGTCAACGCGGGCGTGTCTGGCTGGCGATTGTTCTATCGAGTCTCACATTTGGTGTGATGCATATGATTCCTCAGCAGGTCTTTAACGCTTCCTTACTGGGTCTGGTATTGGGTCTGATGGCGGTTCACAGCCGCAGCTTACTGCCGGGAGTTGTGTTCCACTTTATTTATAATTCGCTTGGAGTGTTGCATGGTCGGATTCCCGAAGCATGGGTTCCTGAGAATGGACTAGAGTATTTTGTGCGGATAGAGCAGGGTGCTTTGCGATACTCATGGCCGTTACTGTTGATTTGCGGAGTGATCGCTGTCCTCATCTTACGTTGGGTACAGAAACAGTCTCAATCGAAGACGGATCTCTCTGCATCAGGGAGTTCAGACTCGGATTCCTTCGGCCGTCGTCTGACTGATGCTAAATAATGACCAGCCTTTTATAATGTCGCGGTATTTTTATTCTTGTATGCAGCATCCCTTTTGAAAAAGCATAATTTTGGAACGCCAGATCTTAAAAGCTCGCTGGGTATTTCCCGTCGAAGGGCCACCGCTTGAGGGTGCTGTAGTGGAAGTTGAAGGGTCTCGGATTGCTGCCGTTTATGCTGGCGATCATCCCCAAGCCACAGATTTGGGAAATGCAGCTTTGATTCCAGGTCTGGTGAATGCGCATACTCATTTAGAGTTCAGTGACCTCGAAAAACCGTTAGGTCCCGTTGCTCCCTTCACCGAATGGATTCGATCGGTAATGAAATCGCGTTTTGAGAGTTCTGGTCCTGCCGAGTCAAAAATTCAGCAGGGGATCAAAGAAAGTTTAGGAGCGGGCACAACCTGTCTGGGTGAAATAGCCACCAGTTCCGAAAGTTTACAGCTTTTAGAGCAGAGTCACCCTGCACCACATTCGGTGGTATTTCGTGAGTGTCTTGGTTTTTCAGCTGATCGGGTTTCTGAGCAGGAACAAATCGCCGCTGATTTTTTTGAGGAGCGGACGGGACCAGGTCATGAAGTGCCCATCGCCAGGGGGCTGAGTCCGCATGCCCCTTACAGTGTGAATCCGGATTTGTATTTGAGGCTGGTTCAGCTTGCCCGTGACCGGGGTGCACCTGTCGCCGTTCATCTGGCAGAGACTCGGGATGAGCTGGAATTTCTGGAACGAAAACAGGGGCCGTTTGTCGAATTGTTGACTGAACTGGGGCTCTGGGATTCGCAAATTTTACGGGATGGTTTGAGGATGTATGATTATCTGGCTCCACTTGCAGAATTGAGTTCTGCATTGGCCATTCATGGTAATTATTTTGGTGAAGCAGAAATCAAATTTTTAAAGCAGTCGCCGCAAATATCTGTTGTTTATTGTCCTCGGACGCACCATTATTTCGGGCATACTCCTCATCCCTGGCTCAAGATGATTGGGCAAGGAATCAATGTGGCGATTGGAACTGACAGCCGGGCATCGAACCCGGATTTGAGTCTCTGGAATGAACTTCTGTTTTTACGCGGGCAATTTACAGAGGTTTCCACAGGTTTGATATTGGAATGCGGGACGTTCTCGGGCGCGCGTGCATTGGGGCTCTCTCAGGAAATCGGCTCTTTGGTAGCGGGAAAACGAGCTGATATGGCTCTGATTCAATTAGCTGACAGTTCAGACCCGCTCTCAGGCAGTGATCTTTTGTTAAATTCCCGGTCCTATGTTTCGCGTGTGATGCTGAATGGGTGCTGGGTCAATTGATTTCGCAGAAAATCCGGTTACTCTATAATCTCTTAATACCGCATTTTGTGTGCTGGTATTTCAATGAAACAAGAGTAGATCTATCTGATTTGAATTGTCTTCAAAGTACTTTGAGCAAGCATCTCGAGCGTTGTTGAGGGAAGATGAAATGGAAGAAAACGTGTCAATCGAATTTGGTCAGTCCGTACCCCAACAGTTATTTTCTTTGTCGGATGAAGAATTTTTACAGACGATTCAATGGAAGTCAAAACGAGCCGGAGAATTATGCAAGGCAGCCCAGGCAGGCGATGTCAATCGCTTCAGCAGGGCGTTGTGCACACACCTGAAAGAAGTCTCGAAGCAGAAGAAGCAAGGCAAGCATGCAGCTGAAATGTTGTGGGCATCACTCTGGTCGGAGGAGGCTGAGGAAGGAACCAGCCGCTCGTCTGATTTAATCAGTCTGGTCAAGTCGGGCATCGAATTGTCGAACAAGAGCAGTAAGGCTTCCAAAAAAGAAAAGCGAAAAAAGTCACCTGAACTGAGCTGGGATGAGGTCAGTCGTTTGCTGGTGGTCTGGCTGGACCAAGTAACGATAACGGATCCTCTGCGGCCTTACGAGTTATTGCTGTTAACGGAATTATTAGAAAATGTTGGTTTTCGTTTGGCGCCTTCCACGCTTGTGCGTGTGTGGCGGCATAGTTTATTTGCGGCTGCTTCACTTTGCTTTAATTTGGAAGAGACAGATTTTTCAGAAATTTCAGAAGACCAGATCATTCTGGTTTCAGCGGAGTTACCCTGGCGATCAGGTTTTTTGTATTCGGAAATTTCAGGCGCAAAAAACTTTCGACAACTGGGTCAACAAAATTTACGCGATTGTTTTTTTGATCGAACCGATACCGACGGAACCCCACATGCAGATATTCTTCCCCGCCTGGATTTCTGGTTGGCTGCCTTGACGCGATCATTATTTATTGGCCGTGTCTGGGGAAAGTCTGTCTGGGATCAAGAAGCGCAGGATCGATTTCAGTGGCTGGTTGAGACTCTTGTTTCTGCTTATGCTTGTTCTGGAAAAATGGCACTTTGTTCCAACCATACTGTAGCGCATCATGACCTGTTGACTTTAGCCACTTATTTTTCAGATCTTGGCGGCAGGAGTGTGGAACGGCTTTATTTAAAGTCACTGGATTCAGGGAAAAAGAATCCCAGGTTCTTCATTCAATCGGATGAACGACCTTCGAATCAGTCTGACTGGTCTGAGTGGGCTGTGCTCAGAAATTACTGGTCAGATGCCTCAAACCTGCTCGTTGTAACCTGGAATGGCGACCTGCCAGTTCTGAGTCTGTCGGCGATGGGTAAGTTATTGTTTGAGGGCTGTTGGGATTTTTCTCTGACTGTTGACGGGAAAGCTATTTCGGGTGATGGTGATTGGAGTACCCTCTGCTGGAACTCTGATGAGGATGCAGACTATTTAGAATTGCAGATGGATTTGGATTCAGGATACAAACTGGAACGCCAGATCTTACTTCCGCGCAATCAGCATTTTGCCTTTTTATCTGATATCGTTACGGGAACGGAGACAGCGAACATGGAATACCGTTCTATGGTCCCTGTTGCACCGGGAATGACAAGTTCACTGAATGGCGAAACTCATGAGCTCATGCTCAAAACCAAAGGATTATCTGCCCGGGTCTTTCCGATTGGACTGCCTCAGGAGCGGGATTTCTTTCAACCGGGTGGTTTGAAGTTGAATGATCAAAGTCAGCTCGAACTGCATCAGCAAGCCCCTGAAGCGAACGCGCTTTATGCTCCGTTGATTATCGATTGGGAGCCGGAGCTGAAGCGAAAAGCTGCAGACTGGGCATCTTTGACTGTCAGTGAAGGGGGTAAAATTTCAGGCCGCGATGAGGCTTCCGGTCATCGATTGCGAATTGGCGCACATCAATTACTGGTTTATCGCAGTTTGAAAAAAGGCGAAACTTCACGAGCGGTATTAGGGCACAACACTAATTATGAATCCGTGATCGGTCGATTTGATACGAATGGTGATTTATCGCCGCTCCTATTTGTCGAGTAGTTTGCCTGAAATAACGTGAATCTTCCCTTTCTCGATTGGCAGGGTACTCAGGACAGCTGAGAATTCTTACAATGTAGACTGAGTCATGGGGACTTGAGTCAGGCCCGTCGAGCCAGAGATCAGTAAAACTGTAGCGATCAAATTGAAGAGAAAAATCATGTCTGAAGATGTATTTGCAGAACTGGAAACATTACAGCAGGAATCTCCTGAAGCTGTTCTTGAGCGTTTGATTGAAACGTTAAGGGCACAGAAAAATTATCATCGACTGTTTGACGCATTGCTGATGAAAGAGAAACAGTCGATGGGCGTTGAGTTGCTTCAGCCGACTTCGTTTGAGAATGTGGGAGAAGATCAGAAAAAAGAATTCGAGCTGGCCTACGTTGACGCGGCCCGGGAAGTGGGTCGCTTGTTTCTTGTTGAAAATCTCTACCCCGATGCCTGGTTATATTTCCAGACCATTCAAGAGCCGGAACTGGTTGCAGAGGCGTTGAACAAGATCAACCCCCGGACCGTGCCTGAAGATAAGGTGGAAGAGTTGATTCAGGTGAGTGTGTATGAAGGTGCCAATCCGGAAAAAGGGTTTGAGATCATGTTGGCCGTGAATGGCATCTGTAACACAATTACCGTGTTTGATCAGATGAATGCACAACTCAACCCAGAAAGTCGACAGAAGGTTGTACGATTACTGGTCGATCAACTCTACGGAGATCTTGTCCAGTCACTGCAGTATCAGGTCCAGCAAAAAGTTCCCATGGCGCCACCGACCGACAATCTACGTGAGTTGATGGCGGGAAGAGACTGGATGTTCGAAGCAGGTAGCTACCATATTGACGTATCGCATTTGAATTCGGTCGTTCGCTTCGCCAGACTTTTATCAGGTGATGATCCCTGTATCTCAAAAGTTATTGAACTTTGTGAATACGGCTCACGCCTGGATGAACAGTTTCAATATCCGGGAGAGAGCCCGTTTGAAGATTTCTATCCAGCGCATCAGAATTTTTTCAAGGCGTTGGTGGGAGATGAGAATGATCGCAGTCTTGGAATTGCCTATTTCGAAAAGAAGCTGGAACAGGAACCGGACGATGAAGATAAGCAGTTGATTGCCTATGTTTTGATCGATCTGTTAACACGTGTCGATCAAAATGAAAGAGCGATCGAACTGGCTGAAAAGTATCTGAGTCAGTTCGAGGATCCGAATACGTTTTCCTTTACCGATCTCTGTCAGAAGACGAAACACCTGGAAGTTCTGCAAAACGTCGCCCGCGGCAAAGGGGATCTGGTAACATTTGCAGGTGCGCTGCTGGATGCACAACGTCAAACGCAAACTCAGGAATCTTAAGGTAACTGCCAGTAATTGAGAGACGCGCATGTCCCACCTGCCCATCAACCGCGCTGCCTGGAATCGGTTGGCAGAGATTCGCAGCCAGTTTACCAAGGTTGCGACCGATGAAGAGTGTCGTGCTCCGTTAAAGACATTAGATTCCCGCGGCTGGCTGCCTGCATCGGTGGAAGGCAAACAGGTACTCTGTCTGGCGTCGGGAGGTGGTTGGCAGTCAGTTCTCTACGCATCAGCCGGGGCGCAGGTGACAGTGGTCGACCTGAGTAATCAGATGTTACAACTGGATGAACAGGAATCGCGTCGGCGAGGACTTCAAGTGCATCTCCTGGAAACATCAATGGATGATTTGTCTGAATTGCACGATGCTCAGTTTGATATTGTGCATCAACCAGTGAGTACCTGTTATGTTCCGGATGTGGAAGCGGTTTACCGCGAAGTAGCGCGAGTCTTGCGACCAGGTGGGCTGTATATCAGTCAGCATAAAACTCCCACCAGTTTGCAAATTACCGGACGGGATCAGCAGAATACGTATGTGGTTGGTCTGGAATACTATCAGCAGGGTCCTTTGCCTAAAGGGGATGACCATTCCTACCGGGAGGAAGGTGCGACCGAATATCTGCATCGCTGGGATCAATTAATCGGCGGTTTGTGTAGAGCGGGATTTGTGATTGAGGATTTGCGTGAACCGTGTCGGGCAGACCCCAAAGCCCCTGTCGGCCATTTTCGACATCGAGGACGATATGTTGCGCCCTACGTTCGGATCAAAGCACGCCGCCTGGAGACACATACAAACGACGAAAACTCTGCTGGGATCTGGGTTCCTTGAGATCTGGTTTCTTATTCCGCATCGTAATGGATCAGCGAAAAGACATCGCAGCCATTCATTTTCTCGCGTGCTTTCAGAAATGAGAGTTCAATCAGAAAAGCACAGCCTATGATTTCTGCTTGCGAGTGCTGTGCAAGCTCGATACAGGCTGAGATCGTGCCTCCTGTCGCCAGAAGATCATCTACAATCACCACGCGATCATCGGCGTGAATTGAATCGGTATGCATTTCCAGTGAATCCGAACCGTATTCCAACTCATAATGGAAGGCCTTTGTTTCGAAAGGGAGTTTGCCTGGTTTTCGAATGGGAATGAACCGTGCGCCCAGTGCCAGTGCTAGTGGAGCTGCAAAAATGAATCCACGGGCTTCGGCTGCCAGGACAGCTGTGATCTGTTTGTCACGGTAGTAATCTTCCAGGCGGTTGATGACTTCCTGAAATGCTGCCGGCTCTGCCAGGAGTGGAGTAATATCTCGGAAGAGAATTCCCGGCTTGGGGAAATCGGGAATCTCGCGGATATAGTTTTTCAAATTGATTTGATCATTCATCAGAGGAGTTGGCTTTCTTGGTTGCGGTCGCATTTTTTTCTGCCTGAATCAGTTTTGGCAGGTTTTTAAGATTATTTTTCGCATTTAAGATGATATCTTTAACTGCTTGATCTTGATCCTTGTCGTATAACACAATCAGAGCCTTCCAGGCCGCCGCCGCTTCTTCGAATTTTTTCTGTTCGAGCAGCGTATCTGCGTTCGACATCGATTGTGTCAGCATGACAAATCTTTGTGCGTTAATGGGAGAGTTGTTTTGTAGATCGTTCAGCATCTGTATGGCAAGGTCTCGCATTTCTTTTTGATCGGTATTCTGATAGAGCACGTCAACCAGTGCGGAAAGGATCGTTTCTGCTTGAGAAACGTCGCCTTCTTCCAGATAATGTTGTGCCAGTGAGATGAATCGCTGTGGTTCATTTTGTGGTCCTGTGCGGGATCTGCGTTTGGCCGTCATGCCTGCTTTGGAACGAAGTTCATAGGTATTGATTCGACTGAGTTCCGGTTTCACCAGAGTTTCCCATCCAAGAGGATCTGCTTCTAGCAGTGGCAATAAGTATTTGTCACGGGCGGTATACCATTCAGGGTTTCCCGGCTGTTGCAGGATCTGCTTCGCTTGATCGAACATTTCCTGCGGAGAAAGTTGCCTTTCCTGAAACCAGAAATAACCCCCTGCAATTAAGACAGCCAGGACACCAAGTAAGAAATAGGTGTTATCAAAGAGCTGCGCCAGTCGAGATCCTGTGCTTTCGGATTCCAGTTGTGCCCGCATCAATCCCTGCATGAGGGTTCCTTCGCCGGCTTCCTGTTCAGATGCGGATTGAACTACGGTGGGAGTCACAGCCGCGGCGCCACTTCCTGAAAGGGCGTATGTCTCATCAGAGTTTGATAATTCGTGTTTGTTTAATACTTCCTGCAAACGACGTGAGAGGACATATGCATCAGGAAATCGTTTTTCAGGATCTTTTTCCAATAGCTGGCAGACAATTTCTTCGAGCCAGATTGGAAGATCATCAACATATCTTCCGGGCCGATCAAACTGGCCGTATTTCTGCTTTTGAATAATCGCCAGCATGGTTTTTCCACTGAAGGGAGGTTTTCCAGTGAGCATGACATACATGACGGCTCCCAGAGCATACAGGTCGCTCTGTTTGGTGACCCGTTTCCCTTCCGCCTGTTCGGGCGACATGTATTCTGCGGTGCCAATGATTCCCCCAGTGACGGTGAGTTTTTCGGACGCGAATAATTGTGCGACTCCAAAGTCAGCCAGTTTGACGGTGTTGTCATCTTTAAGAATGAGGTTGGAAGGTTTCAGGTCTCGATGAATAATGCCTGCATCGTGAGCGGCCTTCAGTGCGGAACAGATTTGGATGGAGATATCGACGGTTGTTTTCCAGTCGATACGTTTCTCTCTGCGGATCCGTTTAGTTAATGTTTCTCCCTCAATGTATTCCATCACATAGTAGTAGATTTCGTTTTCAACGCCGCTATCATAAAATTCAATCACATACGGATTGTGCATTTTTTTCAGGGCTTCAATTTCACGATGAAATCGTTCGACAAACCCGGGTTCTCTGGCGAGTGCCCCAGGCAGGACTTTGATGGCAACCTGTTGATCCGTATGGACGTTGGTGGCCAGATAGACTGACCCCATACCGCCGGCGCCAATTTTTTTTCCGATCAAATATTCGCCCAGCCTGTCCGGGGCCGATTCGTGTTCTTGTGTATTCAAGATTTCTACTCGATATAGAATAAAAAACGTTGCTGATTTGTGATGTGAACCAGAGAATCATAGATTAAACGATGTACAGTGTCCGGAGACAGGAAGAAGTCTATAATCTTTCAGGTCGTACAGAAACTTTATTATCGTATTCTCTATTATGGTTGATTCCATGTCCGATGCAAGAACGAAGGCTGTTCTCCTGATTGCTCATGGCAGTCGGCGTGCTGCTGCAAACCTGGACCTTGTCAAACTGGCTGAGATGCTGAGGGAACGCGAGTTATTTCCGATCATTGAGATTTCTTACCTCGAACTGGCAGAACCAACCATTCCAGAAGGGGCCGCCCGTTGTATTAAAGCCGGGGCAAATGAGGTTCTGATGCTACCTTATTTTCTGTCGGCTGGTGTGCATGTGCAAAACGATCTGGAACAATATCGTGGTGAATTTTCGGTCGCTTATCCGGAGACCTGTTTCCGGCTCTGTCCTCATCTGGGGTTGCATCCCTTGATGCTGGAGATTGTGCTTGACCGGTTGAAGGGCTCAGCGCCTCCGATAGTGTGACGTCATAGTCATAAAAAAAAGGCACTCCAGAGAGTGCCCTTTTTCTCGCAATGAAGAATCAGTCTTTTGACTAATTCGTTTTCGTATCAGAAATTTTTCCAAAGGCTTTAAACACGATGGGTTCGCCGCGTCCCGCAATGGTGACGGTGAATTCTTCTGAATAATCACCGGGTTTATTGGGGGGAGTAATCGTCAATGGTAAAACGTGAATCGGTTGTGATGCTTTTGGCATTCGAATTTTGAACGCTTCATCATCTGACTCGCATTCGATTTTATTGATTTCGAAAGGTTTTTTTCCACGCAGTACGACGTTCACCGTTTTTTCCTGACCAGGCACCATCATTCCTAATGAGACGACTTGAGGTGTGATCGTAATATCGGATTCTACTTTCGCTTCCACCAGTAACGGCACGGTTTTGAAATTGACATCGTTCGTGCTCATCATGATCTGCTCGCGAATTGGTCCCAGCGGAGTTCCCGGAGCCAGCGTGAGTACCAGATTGTAATTGACACGTCCGCCTGCTCGGGATGTTTCGATGGCTTTGGCTGTCAATGACGAATTCTTCGTCTCGATTCCAGTAATGGCCCAGTCTTCGCGGCCCGCATAAGCCAAGGCGACGGTTGTTTCGGCTCCTTTACCGACTTCGAGAGAACCGAAGTTAGCAGCACCGGGAGTGAAGACAACATCAGTACGAATATAGGCAGTAATCGGTATGCGGATTTCCGCATACTGGGGAGCATCGATGGTCACAATCACGTTCGAATCTTTGCGTCGTTGAAATCGTTTCGTATCCATTGTTACCTGGATGTAACCTTCTTCACCGCTTTCCAGAATGCTTTTGGAAGGTTCCGCAGCCGAACATCCGCATGTCGTACGAACATTTGAAATATGGACGGGGTCTTTATAAATGTTTTTGATCTTCAGACGGAACTGAGCATCAGAACCTCGGGCAATGACACCGAAGTCGATTTTGTCCTTGTCAAACATCTTCTGTGCCCATTCCTGGCCATAAGAAGCAGAAGTGCTCACCACAAACAAAAACAGACTCAGAATTCCAAATCGGAAACTACTCTTTATTAACATTATCGAATCTCTTTTCTGCAAAAGAAGAATTAACTTAGATGTATCAATGAAAGTTGAGGTATTGAGGTTTGTTAAAAAGTGAGTAACTTAACGGACATCCAGCACACAATACACAATAACTTCATCAAACACCCTATAGTGCAGAATCCATTCACAGAGACGTTTCACACTACTATTACAATCCAGCGATCAATTTCTCCGAAGGTCGTCTGAAAATCAGAAAACAAGCAGAGTTCAAATGGAATTAAAAAGATCGTTGGTATTATACTTCAATTATGTGTCCGAGATCAATTTTGATATTCAGACCATAAGTTCTTGACGTGTGTGACAAATACATCAGTCGGCATCGTCACTTATAGAGATGGCAATTTAGTTCTCATAGGTTGAATTGTCAATGTTGTCTCTTTCTCTGGGATTTCCCTCATCCTCGCCGGATTAAATGGAGTAATCCGACCCGATTCAGGTGCTCTGACGGGCATGTTTGGAATGTCACAAACAGTTTCTGTAACTGGTTTTGGGTGAATACTGATTGCAGATGGAGTTTCCCTTAAAACTGGTCGGAATTCCTTCAATCGTTCTGCTTTGCCAGGCTGAAATGCCATATTTTGACAGGCTTATCTAATCTGAATGAGTTGGAATCTTTGCCAGGTCGTAAGGACTCCTAAAGCAGTTTATCTCGAATCCCAAATAACGGGTTTTCTTTGAATTCCTTCCCGCACCACTGCTGTCGGGTGATAGGTTTGAAAATAGAGTGTGGCGCATTGCCAATCACTCTGACAAATACAACGGACAAACAATGATGTTTGTCTGACTTTATGATAAGGAAGAGTGGGATCTCTTTCGCTATCAGGCCAGTCTGGTTTTTTTGAATCAATCAACTGGTTCGTTTCATACAAGATACTAAGCGTATAACTTTATAGTTGATGATTATGAGAGATGTCATCGTGTTTGCGATGATATGGAGAACCTCAGTTCGGTCTCATTAAAACAGGGAGCAATAGGTTAAGATGATAAAAAAACAAACTGCCAAGGCAGGTCTTGCCGGACTGTTGGTTCTGGGCATGGCCTGGTTTACGATGCCAGACCGGTTGGAAGCTGGCCATAAATGTGGAGGCCATTGCAAAGGTAGTGGTTTCCTGAAACATAGTAAATGTGGAGGTCACTGCAAAGGTGGTGGTTTTCTGAAACATGGAAAATGTGGAGGTCACTGCAAGGGTGGTGGATTTCTGAAACACGGAAAATGTTGCAGTCCCTGGAAGTTGGGGCATAAGCATAAACATAAAGGTGGCTGTCAGGATCAATCCTGTGGCTGTGGGTCCATTGCAGATTACTATTATGAAGGAGCCGTCTATGGTATGGGAAATAATGCGGGCGGCGGTTGCCGGTCGTGTCAGTCCGGAGGTGGTTATGCTGGTCCTGATGGGATGGGAGCCGGTGGTGTTGTATCGCCGCCAGTAATCGCACGCGGGGTTGGGATACATCCTACAATATTACATTATCCGGGAACGATGGGAACAGCCTATCAACGTCCCACACGAGTGATGCCTGCAGATGGTCCCGAAGGGCACCCCCGCGATGCAGGTTTAGATATTTATGCACCTGGTGCAACGGATATTCGGGTCGTCGCGTTGAATCGACAGCGGGACGAAATGGTTGGGTATCGTGACCCTGCGAATGAGGATATCTGGGAATTTGTTACGAAGCGTCCTTTGATTCCTGGAATTCAACACATTTATCAGGTCTATGCGATTTATCCTGAGACGGGGAATGTTCCCCAGACCCGACGCGTCCGTTTGATTATGGGACGAATTGTTGAACTCAGTTACAAGTAGAGATAGTGCTGATCACACTAGTTTGTAGCGTTTTTGGAGCCATCTGCGTCTGATTTCAGACCGCGAAGTATCGCGTGATGTGTTCCAACGAGTTCCAATTTGTCCCATAGCGCCCACGCCTTGTTGAGAGCATGGTAGAGATTTGAGTTGTGAAGACTGGCTGGAGATTAGCCAGAATGATTCCACTCAGCTATCATGTTCTGAACAGGGCGTGTTTTTTGTAATGGCACCGCCGGCTCCTTTCATAACTTCGAAATTTGAAGCAGGCTGATTTGTGAACGAAGTGGAATATCTGAGAATCATCTCAGGTCAGAGACAGGACTGGCGCGCCCGACTATTGAAGGTCTGCCTGGGTATATCCTGCTTCCCCTATCGTGTTGCGGTTGCGCTTCGTAACCGGATGTTCGATTGGCGTCTTCGATCGACGCACCAAAGTGCCGTTCCCGTGATCAGTTTAGGTAATCTGACAACGGGTGGAACGGGGAAGACGCCTTTCGTCGCCTATTTGACTCGGTGGTTTCAAGAGCAAGGCGTCAATGTGGCGTTATTGAGTCGTGGGTATCGAGCATTGCCGGGTGAGGTGAATGACGAAAAATTATTGCTGGATCGTTTATGTCGCGGAGTTCCTCATTACCAGAATCCGAATCGAAGTGCTTCAGCAGAGCAGGCGGTTGCAGAGGGCGCTCAGCTTCTGATTCTGGATGATGGATTTCAACATCGGAAACTCGTGCGTAATCTGGACATTGTCTTAATCGATGCCTTGAATCCCTGGGGGTATGGATCTTTATTACCCCGTGGTCTGTTACGAGAGCCGAAGTCTGCATTACGACGAGCCGATTTTGTGATTCTCACCCGGGCAGATCAATGTTCACAAACAACTTTGGAAAACCTGCAAGCGGAAATTGCGAACGAGTTATCTCAGGATCTGATTGGGCAGGCTGTGTTTCGACCTCTGGGTTTAGTGAATGCAGATGGCCAGACGCAAACGCTGGAATCTGTCGCCGGGAAAACGGTTTGGGCGTTCTGTGCCATTGGTAACCCCCTTGGTTTTCGGCAGACATTGGAGAACGCTGGCTACCGTGTCGCGGGGATGCAGATATTTCCTGACCATCATCATTATTCAAGCGAAGAACTTCAGGAGATTGGAAGTCAGGCGGCTTTGGCCTCAGCAGACTTGATTCTGACTACGAGTAAAGATCTTGTAAAATTGAGTGAACAAAAATTGTCTAAAGTTCCGGTCTGGGCGGTCGAAATTGGAGCCGAGATGACTCAGGGGAACGAGGCATTTGAGGGACTTTTGCATTCTCTTATTCTTGAAGTGTCCTCTGGCTGAGATTTCCGGTTGGATGTGGGTGCTTCCGATTTCGCTCCTGATCCTCAAAAACAGTGCCTGTTGCGTTAAAATAGGCTGTTGATCCAGAAAATTGGGATATTCTCGTTTCGTAAATACTTGATTTTGGGCCTGAGTTCTGTCATTCTTGAGAGTAACGAGATTTCGTACATTGAAGGTGGTTTGTAGAGAATACTGATCTTACCTGACGAAAGCCTGCCCAAAAAACGGGTCACGTGTCTAGAATGCAGTGTCCGTCTTCCTTCCCTCCCCGCGATGGTCTGTTCAAAAGTTATTCAATTAAACGAGGTTTTTAATTATGCAAAAGATGTCTTTCAGCCAGATTTTTGTTGCTACTCTTCTGATTTGTGGTGTGAATTTACTCGTGCCAACAGATGTCTCTGCAGAAGGATGGGGAACGGTGACTGGTCAGTTCGTATATGATGGTCCTGTGCCTGAAAAAGTGATTCAGCGGAAAAAAGGGGATGCATCCATCAAAGATGCTGCCGTTTGTGCGAAAATGGATCATTACAACAATGATCTGGTGATCAATCCCGAGAACAATGGGATTCAGAACGCCTTCATGTTTCTTAAAAAAGCCAAAGTGATTCACCCCGATCTGAAATCATCCAAGGAGAAAACCGTAGTTTTCGATCAGAAGGGTTGTACTTTTATTCCACATGCGATGGTGGTTCGAACCGATCAGAAAGTGCTCGTGAAATCAAATGACCCAGTGGGCCATAATACGCATACCAATCCATTCAGGAACGAGCCCGTTAATTTTATGATGAACCCCAATGACCGTAAGGGAACAGAAGTAGCGAATGTGATTGGAGAAAAATATCCGACGAAGGTAACGTGTGACATTCACCCCTGGATGACCGCCTACTGGTTGATTGTCGATCACCCTTATGCTGTAGTGACTGATAAGGACGGAAAGTTTACGATTAAAAATCTACCTGCAGGTAAGAACGTATTCGGTTCCTGGCACGAAAAAAGTGGACACCTGGAAAAGACGATTACAGTAGATGTGAAAGCTGGTGAAACGGTCGACTTGGGCAAGATTAAAATCAAAGCTAGTAAGTTCAAGTAAAAAAACGCTACTGTCTCACGAAGAATAGAGAAAGAGGGCACGTCCAACAGGACGTGTCCTTTTTAATGCCCTTTAACTATTGCTGACGATGATGAGGTTTTCCGAACCATGCAAGTGCCTCGCAGATTCATCATTCTGGTTTTGCTGGCAACATTTTGTTGTACAGCGAAGATCAGTCTGGCTCAGCTGGAGCAAAGAGGCACTCCAGGGAAATTTCGCGAATCAGTTTCTTTAGATGTGAATAACGCGGTTCTCAAAAAAATGGGTTCCGTTCGCGATTATCTGTCTGAGAAGCAGTGGGAAGACGCTGTCGATATTTTGGTGCAGGTTTCCGAGGAAGATGGCGACTCGCTTTATCCGGAATCGACGGGGCGTTATCTACGTGTTTCTGAATACTGTCAGAATTTGCTGGCAGGTTTTTCAGAAGCAGCGATTACCATTTATCGTGAAAAAGTCGATCCTCGTGCCAAGCGCTGGTATGAGCAGGCGCTGGCCGAATCTTCTGAGCAACCGCTTTTAAATATTGTCGAACAGGCGTTGATGAGCAGTTATGGAGATGACGCTTTGTATCGACTGGGGGAAATTTCCTTTGAGCAGGGGGCTCTTTCGCAAGCCCGATTTTACTGGAGGAAATTAATTCCTGCAGCAGGAGCAGCGCAGCAGAGTGGTGAGGTGGGTGTATTCCATTATCCGGATACCGACTTGCCCATTCCTGAAATTCTGGCGAGATTGATTCTGGTAAGTTATTTTGAGGGGGATCTCAAGCGGGCTCAATTTGAATTGAGTGTCTTTCGTGAGAGGTATCCGCAAGCCTCCGGATTTCTGGCGGGAAAGCAGGGAAATCTGGTCACCTTGTTATCGTCAATACTGACAGATCGCGGATTGGTTTCACTTCCCGAGACCGGGTTGGAAATGGAGACGTTTGCGGGTCATCAGACACGCAATTATCGGGCAGAAAAGAAAATTGAAGTGGGAGCAGTCGAGTGGGCGTTCCCGATTCCTGGTGCCGGTTTTCCGGGGTATGTCCGGAAACCTGCGTTTGCAAATCCCGTGCCTCCGGGCTTCTTTCCGGTAGTTCATCGAGAACATGTTTTCATTAACAATGGCGAACGGATTTACGCGCTGAACTGGAAGAATGGATTGCCAGCCTGGTCAAATGAAAAAGAGGACAGCCCGGTGATCTACCCCTCTCGAATAGAGGGAGCACCCCGAGTTCCGTTTCGTCCGGTAGTTGGAGTTCCCCGTTTCACGATGACGATCGCGGAGGGCCGACTTTACGCGCGGATGGGAAGCCCGGTCACTTCTGTCGCGAAAGATGAACGGTTGGGTTTATTTTCAGAATTGGTATGTCTTGATCTTGATCAAGGGCAAGGGAAACTGCTCTGGAAAATTTCCTCTTCCCAATTGCGCGAACAGAATTTTGTCTGGTCTTTTGAAGGTGCTCCGGTCATTTCAGGAAGCAGGCTGTTTGTTGTATTACATCGCGGATTTCCTGAAGTACAGACGAACGTGGCCTGCTTCTCAACAGAAACCGGGGAATTGATCTGGAATCAAAAAGTCTGTCTGGCTTTGAGAAATATCGAAGAGGGTGTGAACTATATCAGTCATTTGTTACTGACATTGGCGGAGGGACAGCTTTATCTTTCAACTGATATGGGAGCCGTCGCTGCCCTGGATACGCGAGAAGGAAAAATCAACTGGATTGTCACGTATCCTTCTCGAGAGGAAGTGACGCGGAAAGAGTTAAGCGATCATATGAAAACCGGTCTGGTGCCTTGTCTATACGACCGTGGAATTCTTTTTGTTGCGCCTCAGGACTCGACACAGTTAATGGCGATTGACGCCGATTCTGGTTTATTGCTCTGGCAGACGGAATTTCCGGTTCAAGTCCGGAATTTACTGGGAGTGAATTCATCAACTCTGATTGTGAGCGGTAATCAGCTTTTGGGAATCGATCGAGAGACGGGATCGGTCAGATGGAAGGTTGGTTATCATGATCCGGAGGGATTTGGTTATGGTCGGGGCATCCTGGCCGGAGAAGATGTGTATTGGCCATTACGGGAAGAAATACTGGTTGTGGATGGAGAGCAGGGTATTCTTAAGCAAAAAATTGCCTTACGTGATTTGCATGGAGAAACAGGTGGCAATTTAGTCATCGTCGGCCAGCAGTTGCTGATAGCGCAGCCTCAGAAAATAACCGTTTTTGGAAATTATGGTAAAATGCAATCTGATGAAGAGAAGAAAATCTCTGCATTGTTAACGAAGTAAATATTCTCACGTGTTTGTTACAATCATGATTCAGCTGGCCAGTTGCCAGTTTGAAAACTATTTAAAACTTTAAAACAAGGTGAAAGACATGAAGGTATCGTATCGTAAAATTTCCTATTCGTGGTTGAGTCTCATTTTTCTGTGTGGTCTGTCTACCAGTGCCTCTGGTCAGATTTCGGGACCTCCAGGCAACGTCGATGTTGGCGATTCGGCACCCGCATTTACTGCCAAAGATGACAAGGGTAAAGGCTGGAAGTCGACCGACTATATTGGCAAAAAAATATTGGTGGTCTATTTCTATCCAGCGGATTTAACAGGTGGTTGTACCAAGCAGGCTTGTGGATTTCGGGATGACATGAAAAAGCTGCAAGGTAAAGACGTAGAGATCATTGGTGTCAGTGGGGATTCGGTACGAAATCATCAGCTCTTCATAAAAGAGCATGATTTGAATTTCACTCTGCTGGCTGACGAAGATGGTGGTGTCGCCAAGAAATTTGGTGTACCGTTGCGACCTGGTGGATCTATTAAGCGAACCATTGATGGTAAGGAAGAAACCTTAACGCGTGGTGTTACCGCCGCCCGCTGGACTTTTGTGATTGACAAAAAGGGTAAGGTTGTTATGAAGAATACGAAAGTCAAAGCCGCTGATGACAGTAAAGCGATTCTGAATCTGGTCAATAAGCTGAAGTCGTAATGATAGATTGTGGGTTCCTAATCCGGTGATTCGTCTGTAGCTCGCCTGCAAAATTGGTCATTCGTACTCGACAGTGAATGTGCTGAAGACATACAATTGATCTTGCAGGTGAGGTTACAGTTTGCATGATGATCAAATCGAACCGGGCTATCTTATAGGTCAATTGAATGATGCGGGAATTCAGGAAGTTATTGCCGGCAACAGATTAATCGTGTATTTATCCTGACGCCAGCGAGTTCAGACAAGATAAACGTTTTCGATGTCTGTTCGCGTTTTATTTTTAATGAATGCTTATCTAGGAAGTTGGATTTATTCCTTTGTCTATGGTTTCTCAATCTCAGCAAGCCAGATTCACCGGATCTCGCCATCACCTCATTTCTTTGCTGGTGATTGTCCTGGTGCATTGCATGATCACTGCAGTTCCTTGCTTCGCGCAGACCCTACGCAAAAAGGACTCTGATCTGTCAGATTTACATAATCTGTTTCCGACGAGTCGTCTCTACTCCAAGAGCTTTAATTCTGCTGTGAAGTTGATTGGAGAGAAAAAGTATTCCGCAGGTATTCCTGAGCTGCAGGCGATACTGGAAGCGCCTGAAGACTATGTTTCTGCTGAAAAAAATCAGAACTTTCTCAGCCTGAAACGCTTGGCCCAACAGGTCATCGCTGATTTGCCAGAAGAGGGGAGACGATTTTATTCGCTGCAATATGGCCCCACTGCAGAACAGCTTTTTAAACAAGCGACGGCTCAGGATGATATCGCACTGTTGCAGGAAGTGGTTCGTCGTTTTTTCTTTACCAAAGCAGGCGCTGATGCTGCTGATGCTCTGGGCGCCTATTACTTTGAGCGGGGAGATTTCCGTGCGGCCATTCAGCAATGGGAGTCGCTGGGAAATCAGCATGATCTGACGAAGTCGAAGGAACTCAATCTGACATTTAAACTGTCAGTTGCCTGGTATCATTTAGGGAACTTGGGAAAATGTCGTCAGGCGTTGATGCAACTGGCACGTTTGACTTCCGGAAAGACTTTTGAATTTCCGAATGGAACAAAGGCGACACTGTTTTTCAAAGAAGACAATCCGGTAGACTGGTTAGCCGGTCTGGTGGGGAGTCTGGACCTCAGAGCGGCCCAGGAACAAAAAAACTGGACGATGTATCGCGGCAGTCCCTCGCGATTGTCGTCCGCTGCATTTGCCGTACCTTCCGCCGAACCTATCTGGCGATTTTCGACTATTCATGATCCCGCTCGCACTGATCTTACAGAAGGACCTCAACTGGAGGAAATGCTTCAAAAACTCGGCAAACATCGCCGCGAACATCAGGAGGGAGTACTGCCTGCTGCCAGTCCGCTGGTGATCAATGATAAGGTGATCTTCAGGACACACCGCAATTTGAAAGCCGTTTCCTTAACAACAGGTGAGCTGAAATGGGAAACTTCTATTTCGAATGCGCTCTATCAGGAATTGTTAAAAGATCCGCAGAATCGGGATGAAGAATTTTTAGGACCCCCGCGAACTCCTTTGGAAAATTATCTGGCACAACGCGCCTGGCAAGATTATACGATCGGGCATTTAAGCACAGATGGAAATTTGGTTTACTGTGTGGAAAACGTGGGATTTATTGCGGGGTTTTATCATTTCAGTCGGCTCGACTCAGAGAATATTCTGGTTCCTAAATCGTTTAATCGTCTGATGGCTTTTGAACTGGATTCGGGAAAATTCGCCTGGGAACTGGGAGGCCCCCGTCTGCAGAATGCGATTGATTATTCGGGTCACTATTTTCTGGGTCCCCCACTGGCTCTTCACGGGAACTTATATTGTCTGGCAGAGGAAGGGCGAGAATTCCGTTTGCTGGTATTGGATGCCCAAACAGGAAAAACACTTTGGACGCAATCTTTATTCCGCAGTGAAAACCCGATTGCCCGTGACTATACCACCGATCGTCGGCCGATGGATCACGTTCGTCGGAGGATGGGGTTAAGTCCTTCCGCAGCACATGGTGTCATTGTGTGTCAGACGGGTGCAGGCTGCACTGTCGGCATTGATGCCGTGACGCGAAGACTGCTATGGAGAAAAATTGATGCTGGCGAGGAGATTTCACCTTATTCTGCATTTTCGCGTGTGACCAGTCAGAATGAAGAAGGCTGGGCAGAGTTTACGCCGATGATTTTTGATGACCGTGTGTTGATTTATTCTCGCAAGCGACAAAATATCCAATGTCTGAACCTGTTCGATGGAAGATTATTATGGTCGCAACCCCGGCGGGGCAATCTATTTATTGCAACCGTTCATAAAGGAAAAATATTACTGGTTGGCAGCGACCAGATTGATGCGATTAAAACCAGTGATGGATCGGCTGCCTGGTCGAAAGCATGTCCGATTGTCGCGCCGAGTGGCCGCGGAATCGTCGTGAAAAATACGTATTTCCAACCAGTTGAAACGGGCGAGATCCTGAGTATTCGTCTTGACGATGGATTGATTCTGGCCCGTTCGCGAATCGAAACAGGCTCACTTCCTGGTAATCTGGTGGCAGCCCAGGGCATGCTGGTCTCTCAAAACGAGACCGAGGTGGTTGGTTTTCAATCCATGGATACGATCCGGAAACAAATTCGGCTGGCGAGTTTATCCAGTAAGCCAGAAGATCTGGCCTTGTCTCAGCTATTGCGGGGCGAGCTCGATCTGTTTTCCGGTGATGTGAATCTGGCGATGAAGAAAATAGACCAATCGATACAAATCAAACCGACGTTGCGTGCCAAACGGTTGTACGCAGATATGCTGTTGGAACGTCTGGATCATGAATTCGAGCAGCATGAAAATCAGGTTTCCAAAATGGAAAATCTGCTGGTTGACGACGATCAACGTAAGCGATTTTTCCAGATTCTGGCTCTGAATTATCAGCGGGTGGGTAATCTGGAAGCGGCTCTTCAAAATTACCTGAGACTGTCACAGCTAAAGAATGTTTTCAAAGCTAAGAAGATAAATGGGGGCTCGTTTGTACGCACCGATCGTTGGATTCGTTCGCAGTTAGAGCTGATCACCATGCGTGCTTCCACTGAAGAACGCGATCAGATCCGGTTGTTCTTTTCGAGATATTATTCAGATCATCTTAAAGATGCCAATCGGGAAGAGCTGGAACGATATCTGAAATGTTGCGGGAATTTACCGGAGACACAACAGGCGCGAGTGGCTCTCGTCGGGAAATTAGAGCAGGCGATACAAGACAGTTCAAGAAACGAACAGACAGACTTGCGTCGACATTTAATGGTACATCTGGAATACCTCAGACAGGCAAAACAACCTGTGATGGCCGCGTTTGCAACCGCAAAACTGGCGCAAATCTATCTGGGGGGAAGTCAACAACTTCAGGCGGAAGAGTTGATTCAGGAGCTGGTCACGCGGTGGCCTGATGTGATTTGCATGGATGGGAAAACATCGTTGCAGTTAGCGCAGCTCTGGCAGTCATCGCCGGAATTTCAGAAGTGGCAAGCAGCTGGTTCAAACTGGCCAGACTTTCCGGCTCAAGTGTATCGCGATGAACAATCTAAAGGGCAGAATACATCTTTACCTGTTGAAGTTGTCGGTCTGTCAAATTCATTCTTCGACAATTATCGGTTTGAAGTCGGGCCGGCCAAAGAATTTCTTTTGGCATTCAATGGGCAGGGGAAGCAGCAGTGGGCGTTTTCATTAGAACAGGCGAAGATTGATGTTCCGCGGCAATCCTCATTCTCCGCAAGAGTCTATCAGCACTTTCTGGTCGTGGACTTTGGATCTCATTTTTTCGTGTTGGATACATTAAACCGGGATGCAAACAATCAGCCTGTCTTGTTGTGGCAGCAGAGACTCATTGCCGGCCCGCCCAGTCTGCACGATTATATTTCGATTGATCGTAAAGGTGTGGCTCCCGTCTTGCGCGAGTATCAGACAAGAAATGCTGATCGAGAGTTGCTGGGACGAATTGGTACGATTAATGAGGAGTTTATCTGTTATCAGGTTGCCGATGAATTGATCGCAGCCGAATTGTTAACGGGCAGGGTTTTATGGAAACGCCAGGGAATCACTATGAGCAGCCGTCATTTCGGTGATGCCAATCATGTCATTGTGATGACGTCTGATGTGCGATTTGGTCGGCGTTTTGCTGTCTTGAGTGGTCAGAGTGGTGAGGATCTCAGGTCTTTAAAACTGGATCAGGAAGAATCGCCGGTATTTTCATTCGAGCGGTATTTACTGACGCTGACTCCAGAAGCAAATAATACACGACGGCTGCTTTTAAGAGACTTATCTAATGACAGAGAAGTCTGGAGTCATGTATTAAGCGAGTCCACGACTTACACACTGGGGCAAAGTCGTGAGATCGCGATGATCAATGCGGAAGGGATGATTTCCGTTTTGAATTTAAGAACTGGCGAAACAAAATTTGAAATCAAGGGGAAACCGTTATCCAATATCACTAATTTGCTGTTGCTGAAAAATTCGCGGCAATATTTGTTTTTTGTGAGTTTGGAATACAAGGTGAAAAATGGTGTTTCTTATCGAACATTATATTCTTCATACCCTTTTCATGGCGTAATCTATTCCGTGGATCGGAAGAAGGGTCAGTTGATGTGGTCGCTGCCTCTGGATGCCCAGGGTTTAGATCTTTCACAATTTCTGGACCTGCCTGTCTTGACGTTTGGCATCCGTAAATTCAAAGGCATGCCTTCCAGTGCAGGAACACAGATTGATTTGAAGATCGTCGATTTACGAAATGGCGATATCATTTTCAATGAAACCTCGCGCAGCAATCGGATGCGGATCTGGGTTGTTCCCGATGTGGACCAGAAAAACATTGTGATCGAACCGTTTCAGATCAGGCTGAGTTATGAAGCGCCACCGGTGGCTGCGAAAAAACCCTGACGCGTTCTAGTAGCTTTCCTGGTCGTCTTCTTCATCGAAATCGACGTCATCGTCGTCTTCTCGATCTGGATGCAGTGGGCTATCTGGCGAGAAAAAGAAATCTCCCAGTCCCATGGGCATCATATTCCCGCCCAGGCTTTGCGTTCGTTTTTCTGAAAGCGATTCCAGATCGAGCGCATCATCTCCCAGGCAACTTTTGAGTGCTTCCAGCCAGAGGACATCTTTACTGAGTGGATGATCTTTATCCTGAACGGCGCGTTTCAATGCCAGCCGTAAGACATTAATTCCATCACGGGTTGAGAAATCCAGTTTCAGACTATGCGACTGTTGCAGGAAATCGACAGTCAGGTCAAGCATATGTTCGTTGGCAAAGGGCAGATGATATTTCAGAATCATCTTTTCATCTTCCCGATTGGGATGTTCCAGAGAAATACTGGGCTGCAGGCGACTGAGAATATAGTCGGGGATTTCAAACGTCGATTCATCTTCGTTCATAGTGACGGCACAACGGAATTCGGGATGAGCGGGAATGGTCAAACCCGCTACGATCGATTCCACATAGCGACGATGGTCAAGCAAAGGTGCAAGGCTGGCCCATGATTTTTCATTCATGCGGTTGCCTTCGTCGAGCACACAAATTCCGCCTCGAATCATGGCGGTTACCAGTGGAGAAGTGTGGTACGCAATTTTGCCGCTCTCTGCCAATACGGGTGTGATCAGTAAGTCTTCCGGCCTGGTGTCGGCGGTACATTGATAAATGTAAAGCTCCTGCTCTCGCGTTCTGGCACCCGCGATAGCGAGCGAGGTTTTTCCGATTCCCGGCGTACCCACCAGTCGCGGCGTTAAAGGCATATCTTTTTCATCTATCACCAGCCAGCAGGCCAGCAACTGTTTTAAGGCTTCATGTTGTCCAATCCACTCACCGGTTGTCTGATCGGCGCGACCGAGGTGCAGGCCTACGCCATCAATTTCCACTCTGCTTGACATTAAAATTCGATTTCTATGTTGTTTGAGACAGATAGAAATTCTTGCCATCCAGCTGCAAGATTCCTGAAGAGCTTTCATTTTTTAACCAGTATCGATTATAGGCGTCTGCAGTCTATTCTGATAAGTCTGTTATTCCAACTCTTATCACATGATTCAGAAATAGAGTAAAAATTACAGCGGAAGACGATTTTTCAGGAATCGATTAAGTTCTTATCTTGGAAGAAGATAAAGGTCACAATGATTAGCGGAATCGGACCTGCTACGCGAAAATCTTTTTGAGATTCCCGGAAATTCCTGTTAGAATAAGCAGGTTTCCCACATTCGAGTTTTCGATAACGTATTTCACGTTATTTCATTTCTGAAGTGAGAACACACATCTTCAACGGTTATTCATTTCTTTTGTAGTGTGTCTCATTTTTCTTAGAGGTCCGCAGTCTTCATTTTACAGGGGGAGTAGCGATGGATAAGCCCATTCTCGCAAAGAGCATTATGGTAACGAAGTTAATTACATTAACTCCGGACATGGATGTTTTAGAAGCAATCGGGATGCTGTTAAAACATCGTATCTCAGGAGCACCTGTGATTGATCCTGAGAACAGAGTGTTGGGTGTGTTTTCTGAACGCTGTTGTATGGATGTGCTGATCAAATCCAGCTACGAGCAACTTCCTTCTTCTCAGATCTTTCCTTTTGTCGATACTGAGGCGCGCTGCATCTCTGAAGAGACTGATTTACTGACGATTGCCCAGATATTTCTCAGCACTGCGACACGCAGGTTGCCTGTGGTTCGCGAAGATGGCTCTCTGGTAGGACAAATCAGCCGTCGCGATCTGCTTCAGGCCAGTAATAAGAATTTGAAATTTCAAACCACTATCCCGCATGAGAAGAACTTGCTGTACTTGAGTGGCTTAATGAATCGTGAAGAATCCCCCATTTCTTGATCATCGGATTGTAGTGATGGTGATTTTTGAGTGGATTTACTCTTAAAAACCAGCTGGACCTGTTTCAGCTGGTTTTTCTCGTTCCTGATGGTTTGATTTTAATAGCCGGTCAACTAAAATCAGTCCAGAATTGATTCCGTTTCCAGGGAATTGGCTCTGTATTGTGAGATTTCGTATTGCAATTTACATAGTGCAACGGAAAGACACGATACATTTGGGAATTGGTATTTCCAGGATCACATAAAAAATCTATTTAGATAAAGCATCATTTCGGAGGACTTGTAGCATGGACCAGGATGAAATCTTACTTGATACCGAAGAGAGAATGGACAAAGCGGTTCACGTTTTGCAGGGGCAGTTGCAGGGGATTCGCACCGGTCGTGCAACGCCGGCTCTCGTGGATTCGATCAGAGTAGATTACTATGGTTCACCGACTCCTTTGAAGCAGATGGCAAATATTAGTGTTCCTGAGCCTCAACAGATTCTCATTCGTCCTTTCGATGGTCAGATGGTGGGAGAGATTTCCAAGGCTATTCAGGCCAGTAACTTAGGATTGGCCCCGAATAGTGATGGGCGCGTGGTGCGGTTGAATATTCCCCCGCTTTCTACGGAGCGTCGCCGTCAACTTGTCTCCCGCGTCAAAGAACTGGCAGAAGAGGCCCGCGTTTCTATTCGAAACATTCGACGTGATGCGAATAAGCATGCCGATCAGTCAGAAAAAGATAAGGTGATGGGGGAAGATGAACGCGACAATACTAAGACCGACGTTCAAGACCTGACTAAAAAATTTGAAGGCAAAGTGAACAGTATCGCGAGCGCCAAAGAAAAAGACGTCATGGACGATTAGTCTGTTTTCCCGCGTTCTGTCGGCGGCAGCAGTTTTGACTTTGAGTCGAGATGGCAAAAATCATAATCAGGAATACTTTTCAAAATAAAAGTGTTCGAAACAGTATCATTATACCTCAAATTCTGAATTGAAAGAGACTGGTTCAAGTTTCCATGGCTAAGAAGACAATTGAAAACGTAGACGTTGCAGGCAAGACCGTATTAATGCGAGTGGATTTCAATGTGCCTCTGGATGATGATCTCAACATCACCGATGATCGGCGGATCAGAATGGCGTTGCCTTCCATTAAGTCGGTCATTGATCGGGGCGGACGTCTGGTTTTAATGAGCCATCTGGGTCGTCCGAAGGGAGATGGCGGGGATGCCAAGTATAGCTTGAAACCGACTGCGTCCTGTCTGGGTGAGTTACTCGGTCAGGATGTTTCATTCGCGACGGATACCGTCGGCGATGATGCCAAAGCCAAAGTAGCAGCATTGGAAGCGGGGCAGACATTGATACTGGAAAACCTGCGTTTTAATGCGGGCGAGAAACAAGGTGACGCTTCATTCGCAAGTGAATTGGCAGCATTTGCAGATATCTACTGTAACGATGCGTTTGGAACTTGCCAACGTACGGATGCTTCGATGGTCGCGGTTCCTGAAGCGATGGCTGGCAAACCGAAGGTCATTGGATTTCTGGTACAAAAAGAAATTCAGTATCTAACCGATGTGATTGCCAACCCCGAACGTCCTTTTGTCGCCATTCTGGGAGGCGCCAAAGTCTCTGATAAAATTAACGTGATCAATAACCTGCTGGGAATTTGTGACAAAGTATTGATTGGCGGGGCAATGGCTTATACCTTTTCGCTTGCGAAAGGGGGCCAGGTGGGTGACAGTCTGGTGGAAAAAGACAAAGTGGAACTGGCTAAGGAATTGATCGAGAAGGGGGGCGATAAGTTGATGTTGCCCGTCGACACGCATTGTGGTGACGACTTCAACAGTAACTGTAATAAGCAGGTCGTCAAAGCGGGCGAAATTTCGGATGGTTTTGAAGGACTTGATATCGGTCCCGAGACGGCAAAGATCTATGCTGAAACCGTGAAGTCTGCCAAAACCGTTGTCTGGAATGGTCCAATGGGTGTCTTTGAAATGGCTCCCTTCGACGAAGGTACCAAAGCCGTAGCGCAGGCGATTGCCGACAGTGATTCGACGAGTATTATCGGTGGCGGTGACAGTGCCGCTGCGATACAGCAACTCGGATTCGCCGATCAGGTGTCCCACGTGAGTACGGGAGGCGGTGCCAGCCTGGCGATGCTGGAGGGTAAGGAATTTGCAGCCGTCAACATACTGGATGAAGCATAAATCGGCTCTCTAAACCGCATTTCAGAGAATCAGATAAAACACAGCGCGACCACAATCGGGTTGTGTTTTTGTTTCGGGACGCAGTGATGCTCGAAACGAGTGTTGAAATACGGTAAAATGAAACCTGTGATTCGTGAATGGTGGTACCCTGGTGGTTTCCTTTCATCGGTACATACAGAGTGAATGCTGGTTTTCAACTCGTTCTTTTGAGAATGTGGAGAAGTAAGATGGCTTCGACGTTATTCACTGCAGAACAATTGGCTCAGTTTCAGCAGGATGGTTTTCTGGTAGTGGAAGATCTCTTCAGCCAGGAAGAAGTCAGCTTGTTGGGACAGATTGGGCGCGCCGATCAGGCGATGCAGCAGGCGACTTTCAGCCGCGCTGATGGCGAAGGGGGCGCAGTGAAGCTGAATATCGAAAATGAAGTGCATGATGACATTTATGGTGCTATCGCGCGCAGTCATCGGGTTGTAGACCGGATGGAAGCGTTACTGGGTGATGAGGTCTATCATTACCATCATAAGATGATACAAAAGGAAGCCCGCGTGGGTGGTGCCTGGGCCTGGCACCAGGATTATGGATACTGGTACGGCAACGGCTGTCTGTTCCCGGATATGGGGAGCTGTATGATCGCGGTGGACCGTGCGACTGAAGAAAATGGCTGTTTGCAAGTGTTGCGGGGGAGTCACCTGATGGGGCGCATCGATCATGGGCAGGTCGGTGATCAGACGGGGGCAGACCCGGAACGGGTTGAGGCCGCGTGCGAGCGATTTGAACTGGTCCACTGCACATTAGAGCCGGGTTCTGCGGTTTTGTTTCATTCCAATCTGTTACACCGTTCTGATCAAAACAAGAGTGAGCATCCGCGTTGGGGTTTTATCTGCTGTTACAATACGCGCCACAATGATCCGTATAAAGAATCACGACATCCGCGTTATACACCTTTAGCTAAATGTGACGATGCAGAAGTACTGAAGGTGGGTCGCGCACAGTGGGAACAGATTCAAGCTCATCCGTCGGTATAATTCAATGCGTCAGCGTTAGAGAAAATAATGAGCGAAGCATCAGATCTTCCAGTACGCGATCAAGGTCAGCAGAGCGCGATGATCAAGCGGCTGGCTCTAGAAGCAGGCTTCGATCTGGCGGGGATCGCACCGGCGGTGACTCCGGAAGGCTATCATCAGTTTTTGGATTGGCTCAATCAGGGTTACGCGGGCGAGATGAGTTATATCGAACGCCGTAAAGAAGCGTATCAGCATCCTCAATATGTGATGAGTTCCGTTAAGAGTGTGTTGATGCTGACGTTGAATTACCGAACGGAGGAACCTCCGCCACGTTCTGGGACAGAGGCACGGATCTCACGATATGCCTGGGGTAGTACTGACTATCACAGTGTGATCCGAAAGAAAATGAAACAGCTTTCACAGAGAATTCGGGAGCATTTTCCGGATTGTGAAACGCGCGGCGTTGTCGATACCGCGCCCCTTCTGGAACGGGATTTTGCACAACTGGCAGGGCTGGGCTGGATTGGAAAGAATACGTTGCTTTTGAATCAAACCGAAGGCAGCTGGTTTTTTCTGGCGGGCATGTTATTGAGTGATGAGCTGGATTACGATGAACCTTTTCAGACATCACACTGCGGCACATGCACACGCTGTCTGGATGCCTGTCCGACCGATGCGTTTATCGATGCGGGAACGCTGGATGCGCGGAAATGTATTTCATATCTGACGATCGAACTCCGCGATCAGCCGATTCCGCTGGAGTTGCGAACGGGCCTGCAAGAGTGGGTTTTTGGTTGTGATGTCTGTCAGGATGTCTGCCCCTGGAACCGGAAAGCGCCCGTCAGTCGTGAGCGATCATTTCAACCTGTGGAAGAATTTTCCCCCCTTGATGCTGTCGAGTTATTATCGCTGGACGCGACAGCGTTTCAGGAACGATTTCAGAGTACGCCGATGTCCCGGGCACGCCGGGCCGGGTTGTTGCGGAATGCGGCGATCGTGTTGGGAAACCTGGGGGATTCTTCAGCGCTCCCGGTTCTGCTGAAATCGCTCCACGATTCTGAACCTCTGATTCGGGGTGCCGCGGCCTGGGCATTAGGAAATCTGGGAGGGGCAGGGGTTGCTGCTTCGCTGGAAGCGCGGCTGGCGATTGAGCCGGAGGCGGAGGTGGTGCAGGAATTAGAGTGGGCGCGGGCAGAAATTAAAAAACAGGGTGAATAAACTAAAAATGCAGGTAGAATGTAGCAGGCCTGATTGGAAAAGTGGGGGGCCGTCGATTACGATCACTGTCAGTCGTCAGTTCCGAATAATTCAATGTTGAATATAAACAGATTCAGTAAGTGGGAGTGAGAGATGGGTGAACAACTTATCGTCGGAGTGAATGGTGCCGCTGGTCGGATGGGGCAGCGCGTGGTCGTTCTGGTTTGTCAGGATCAGGATTTGAAACTCGGTGCGGCACTGGATTCAGAAAATTCTCCCGCTCTGGGGAGGGATGTCGGCGAAGTCGCTGGCGTCGGTCCGGTCGGTGTGACGATTCAATCGGAATTGACGGAGCGAGTAGATGTGATCATTGATTTTTCCTTGCCGGACGGCCTGGTAAAAATTTCCAAGGTGTGTGCAGAGCGTCAAATTGCACTGGTGGCTGCGACGACAGGACTGACACCCGAACAAAAGAATGAAGTCTTGACGGCTTCGCAAACGACGCCTCTGATTCTGGCGCCGAATATGAGTCTGGCCGTCAATGTGATGATGAAGCTGGTACGCGAGGCGGCTCATTCATTGAAGAGCTCTCCCAATGGTGTGGATGTAGAAGTGATTGAACGCCATCACCGGTTTAAAGAAGATGCCCCCAGTGGGACGGCTTTGCATTTTGGTGAAATCATTGCGGATGAAATGGGACAGACCGAGCATGTGCATGGTCGGCATGGTCGACCGGGAGCAAGGCCGACCTGCGAGATTGGCTATCATGCCTTAAGAACGGGCGATAATGTCGGAGAGCATACCATTGTGTTTGGCATGATGGGCGAAACCATTGACCTGACAGTACGCGGCCATACGCGGGACAGCTATGTATACGGTGCGTTGACCGCCGCCAAATATCTGGCGGCACAAGGCGCGGGGCTGTATACGATGGCTGATGTTCTGGATTTGAATTAGGCAGATTCAAGGGCTGCAGGTGAAAATTGCAGGAGTTCTACGCGCGTTTGTGGATGATGATTGCAATTATTTTCTACCACGAAAATTACGAAAGACACGAAAAATTCTGTGTCTGAAATCCTGAAGAATGTAAGATCAAACGAACCAAGCATTTTTGGAACTGATCAGGTTTCGTCAATTAATACATTGTATGGAGGAGTTAGCCAATGCAGGATCAGTCGCCTACAGAGATCTCTCCTCAATCGAAAACAGTGATGATATTGATTGTCGGTGTGTGGCTTCTAGGATTTGTTACTTCAATAACTATAGTTGTGTTGATGTTGCTAACTCAAGAACCAAATCTCGATGTTCTTACCACATGGTTAATTGGAATGGCATTATTTCAGATCAGAGCTTCAAGATTTCTGTTCAAATATGGAGAGAATATTTTAGTTTGCCAGAACCTAAAAATCGTTCTATTGAAATCCAGTGTGGAGATTCTCGCATGGGTTTCTTACTTCGCTGTTATCTTGTGGTATATATTAACTCAAGGATCCAATTTCTACGTTCTTGTGCCTTTGTGTATTGGAATCGCTATGTTTCATCTCTTCGTAACGAGATATCTGAACAAAAAATTAAAAAATTTGAGAATTTCTTGAATCGTCAAGACCACATAGAAAATAGCAAAGAAACCGGATCTGCTTAGTAGAAAATTTATTTATGACGGACGAATAAAAGTTGTCCGAAATGCAAAAGTGTAATTTATTTTCTACCACGAAAAACACGAAATGATTCTGTTTGTGAAACGCTGATCAAGTGGGAATAAATTACAGCGTTAGACCCTGACTGTTTTCGGCACAAAAAGTATTTTGAAACAAATGGTCGAGTCAAGAACATGAATGAAACCGAAATTCTTGAATTGGAAAGTGCTGCGGGATGTCAGCTTCCGTCATCCTATCGAGAGCTTCTGCTGCACTATCCAGAACAGCTTACTGCGCTGGCAGCCGAACTAGGAGAAGATGAACCTGCGATGCTATTTCATTCAAAGGCATCGCTCTCTTGGGGGAACGTCGACGACGTTGAATGTGTTGAATATATAAAGTCAATATTTCCGCCTCAGTTCTTCATTATCGGTGAATCTGGATGCGGTGACTACTACGCGATTGACACAGGAAACGTCGATGCTCCCGTCTACATCGGTGGTCCACACGAAGGCGAATATCCGGAGGACGACAATGAAAATGCACTGCCGCTCAATGACTCAATTCACTCGTACGTCGAAGACGTCATCGCGCTATATGAGGAATTCGTGGCTGAGATGGGTGACGATAAAGTATTTACGCCGCCAGGTAAGTTTGCTGGATACATTAGTCTTTGTTTTAATGTTTGCCTGGGTGTTTTCTTGTGTGTTCTGTTCATTCCCATTTACATCGTCTTCACGCTATTGTTGATCATTCTGTCGGGACCGTTCTCTCTGTTAATGCGAGCGTGGGATCGTTGTCGGCCTTCCCAAGACTGATTGGTTCTTGCTTTCGAGGCCGAGTTTTTTTATGAGCTGTGTTGTCTGCTCTGTACTGCTAAAGGAGCGGTTCGCGCGTTCGTGGGGGTTTTTATGAAATTATTTTCTACCGCGAAAAACACGAAAGGCACGAAAAAACCTGTGTCTGGAAGTCTGGAGAATGTAAGATGAAATGAAACACTTTTGGAGCAACAACTTCGTCCTGGGAGCAACGCCCAATTGTAAATCAAAAATTGGCTACCGTACTATTCGTCTTTGACACATTTTTCCTCCGCTAAAAAGATACTGTGATTAATATGTCAAATACTCATATTGCATCCACAAAAGTACGAAAATATCAAAAGCATCTTCGGCGGATTCGTGTCGTGATTATTTTGCTTACCTTTTCACTGAGTTGTATGTTATTCATATTTTGGGATCTACTTCGATCTCGTTTTACCCTTGATTTATATGTATTATTAGTAGCAGTAAGTGTGCTGCTATTCCTATACGCGTTTGTTCTCAACGCTCTTGATTACATTCATTACCGTAAAAAAATACACAACGAGAGCAAGCCTCTCAAGGAATCATAAGATGATAAAAGGTGCCATTCGTGTCAGGAATCATATAATTGAACAGAAAGTAAATCGATGTTGCGACGAAACAACGTTTTGACATTGCTGAGCATGCTGTTATTTGCATTCTGCTTTGCATCTGATCAAATTATTGCTGAAGATCGCATTGGTTCCCGGTTTACTTATCTTGATGAACGCGATCCTTATTACCCGCATGCGGATTTTCCTAAACTCACGACGCCAATGTGGGTGGGGGAAGATGGGGTCGACGCGGTCATTCTGTTGTCAGTCGATGATATGGGCGGTCCTGCGTTTCGTCCACGCTATGATGTGAGCCCAGAGGCGTTCGCGCGGTTTCTGTCGCCGTTGATTCAACGTCTGAAACAGATAGACGGTCGCGCACCTGTTGCCATCATGACCTGCCAGTCGCCGGCAGACAGCAAAACGTCGCAACAGTTTCTCAAGGATGGCCTGTCATTGGACTGCCATACATTCACGCATCGATTTCCGTTCTTTCGCAGTAATGAAGGCTACGGACCGGACGAGGCTCTGGCACTCGCGCGACTAGATTACCTCGCCTGCCTGGAGAATTTGTTCGAGGTGCCGGGCAACCGACCAGTGGCGCATCGTATGCCCGGCTGTGATGCGCAGAATTCTGTCTCGCCACGGTTTTTCACCGAAGTGTTCCCGCTGCGTACCGAAGAGGGTCGGTTCCTTACCTGTGACAGCAGCATCACCACCTGGTTTCCGTCAGATGACAAGACCCTGCCGCGAAAGTGGCGGTACGATTCCGAAAACCGACCGCGATTTGATAAGTACGTCAACAAAATTCCGCAGACGCGGCATTTCGTGAACTCGATCAGAAACTATCCTTATCCCTATGCCATCAATCAATTGATCTGGGAGCTGCCGGTGACGATTCCCGGCGATTCACATGGCGTTCATCAGAACAAAGCGAAAAGCTCTAAAACTACGGACGACTGGAAACGCGCCGTAGATATCTGTGTCCAAAAGCAGGGACTGTGCAACCTGCTGTTCCACACGATTGGTTACTGTGACGCTCAGCAGCTGGTGGATGTCATCGACTATGCCGACCGTACTTACGGTAAGCCTGTGAAGTTTTTGAACTGTCGCGAGATCTATGATCGTCTGACGAAGAACGTACTTGGCGGTGTGGCACTTCGCTCAAAAAGTGGCGGTGACAATGGAGTACGGCTGCTTGATGTCAACGCCGATGGTTTTCTGGACGCGGTCATTAGTAATTCAAAGCAACAGACAACGCGTATCTGGGAACCAAAGTCAAAACAGTGGCGTGAGATTCCGCTGCCTGTGCAAATTCTCTCCAACGAAGATACGGGTGCCTCGAAATCTCACGGCGTTCATTTTTTCACGGCGAGCCGCGCGGGACACGCTGGCCTGGTAGTTGCCAACGAAGGGCAACGTGATGTCTGGCGCTTCAAGGGCGGACAATGGGAACGCCTCAAAGGAGCGCTGCCGGAACAGGTCGATGGAAAACCTTTGCGCATCGTGGAACGGGGTGTTGACCGCGGCGTTCGATTCCGCGATCTGGACGGAGATGGTGTTTCTGATCTGATCGTCAACAACGATATACAGAATGCCGTCTATCTTTGGAGCCATCAGACAGCGAACTGGCAACGCGCTACATTTGCTTTACCCGAACGCGGTTGTCTCGTCGACGAACGCGGGCTCGATCAGGGGTTGCGATTCGTCGATCTCGACGGTGACAAGGATGACGATATCATTCTGTCAAATGAGCGTGGTTATTGGGTTCGACTCTTTGCAGGCCTGCGCGAGGGTTGGTCGAAGGAAGTGGTGAGAGGAAAGCCCGGTGATCAAGCTGCGTTGCCGATGATTGTGCGCGATGGCAAACTCAATGGTGTCTGGTTTCATTCCGGTGCGATGATTCTGCAGAATGAACATACAGTGATGAACAAGGACTACATCACACGAATACCCTTCAGCCAGTTTCATGACGTCAGACAGCCGTGAATGCTGTAAAGCTCAGGTGCGGTAAGGTAGTCGTTATTGCGACGTCTGCTTTTTCTTTCTGCTACGGGACCTGCCTTTTAATTCATTGATTCTTCTATCAGTTTCCTGCTCGCTGCGCTCGGCCCGAATTGCATTCGGGCATACCCGGTGTTGTTGTGTGAGGCGTTGCTGAGTTTACCTATTTTACCAAGTCGGTGAAATGGTCAAGAGCCATACAGCCTATGCCGATATAAAGAAAACGGTCGGTACCTGTTTTCCGCGATTTTCTGGTGGCGACTATGTTTCCCTACTTCCAGCCATTCAGGGATGAAGCTCGGGTTTATTGTTGAAAAAGAGTTTTACTCCTCGAAGGAACGAGAGATGAGTTGGCTTAAGTCTCTAAATGTCAAACGCTTTCTGAAACTGCCCGGACGGGATTCCGCAGAGGCAAAGCATCGATTTTCTTTGCCGATTCCCTGGAATCAGACAACAAAAGTGATGACCGGTCTCTTGGCGAGCGTCTTTTCGATGATGGCGCTGATCACTTTTTTCGGATCTTTAGAACCCTCCGAATCGATCAATGCTTCCCTGTCAGAAGAAACGGATCTGGGATTCGAGTTGGGTGACAGCGATGAGCTTTCGCTTGAGTTTGGGCTGAATGCCAATCTGCCGACAGGAGCGCCTGAATCTGGTAAGGAATCCCATCCACCAACATCAGTCATCAAAGCGGTCTCTGTTCAACAGGTAGCGGGAACAGTTCAAGATGATGCGAACGTGTACCACGCTGTGGGGCAAGATTTTGAGGGCCAGCAATCTGGGAGGCAAGTCAAGCAGATTGCCGGTGAACGGCCCGTTTATATAAACAGTTTGAGACCAGCGGGTAATTCGAGCCGTTCAAGAGATTCAGGTGCCGTCTGGCTGACTGGTGAAATCGAAGAAACAGATGACTTGCCTGTGAATGGCTCGGCTCGTCGTGTGAGAAAATATTAACAAAGCGTTTCCTTCTGGAACTTATCATCGAAATCAATTCCCGGGAATCAGAGTTTATGTATCAGAGTTACTGGAATTTACAGAGTGGTCCTTTTGAAGAAAAAATGGATGCCACTTTTTTTCACGAAAGCCACCCTCATCAGGCGGGATTGCTGAAACTTCAGTATCTTATTGAGAACAGTAAGGGGGCGGGTCTGCTTGTCGGTGGATCCGGAATCGGTAAGTCTTTTTTGTGCCATGTACTGAAAAGTCAGTTGGCAGAGATTTATCAACCATTCGTGCATCTGGTATTTCCTCAGTTATCACCGGTTGAACTGATTTCATATCTTGCTGTGGAACTGGGGGCCGAGGAAGCGGGTATCGAACCGGTTGTGTCGGGCAAAGATCGTATTGTTCGGGCATTACACCGGCAGCTGCTGTTACTTTGTGAGCAGGGTCACAAGCCGGTGATTGTGATTGATGAAGCTCATTTGATTGCGGATCAGAAGATTTTTGAAACGCTGCATCAACTTCTCAATTTCCAACAGACATCCGAGATTGATTTTACTTTGCTGTTAGCGGGCGACCAGCTTTTACTAAGCCAACTGCAGCGGTCTGCTCAAATTGATGACCGCATTGCCGTACGTTGTCTGCTGAAACCGTTATCTCTGGAAGATACCCGGAGCTACGTGGAGCATCGGTTGGAAGTGGCGGGTCGCAACGAGCCGGTTTTTGAAGAGGGTGCCTTCGAAACGCTGTACGAGTTGACTCAGGGAAATCCTCGTAAGATCAACCGTCTTTGCGATCTGGGATTACTGGTTGGCTATGCAGACGAACTTTCCTTGATTACCTCCGATGTGCTGGAGGCAGTCGCCGAAGAGCTGGTGACTTCGATTGCCGACTGAGACGTTCTGTTCATTTCACTTCGACAGATTTTTATTTGACCTCATTGGGCAAATTTTCATTTCCATTGCTCTCTTTTCAGCAGTGCATTCTGACGCGCATCAGAATAATTTTCTGCAGTTCTAATGAACTCTTGATGAAAATGATGTTCAGCCCTTGCGTCGAAGTTGGAGTCAGGCTCACAATAGGCGAATTCTGTTATTCGAATTTATTTATTGTGAGTTTTCAGAGTCTGTCTGACCAATGTATCATCAGTGATTGTCGGTGATTGTCGGTGATGGTTTCGTAGAATGCTCTCTCATTCGTCAAGGTGTATGTAACGATGTGGTCTTCGCGACTGTTCTGGAAGCTTTTTCTGGTTTATGCCGGTTTAAATATCGCGTCTGCGATTGTTTTTGTATTGATCGTTTCGGGGCGTCAGCAATCTCAGGTCGTCGAACAGGTTCAGCAGCGCCTGCATGACTCTGCTGTGATCATGCGGAGCAGTATGGATGATGTTTTTCAGCAAGGACTTACCGAGCATCTACAGGATAAGGTCAAAAAGCTGGGTGCCCTGACGGGTACACGACTGACATTGATCGATATGGATGGTATTGTGATCGCCGATTCTGACCAGGCTACTCTGGAGATGGTTCGCGGAATGGAAAATCACAGAAATCGTGTTGAAGTCATCCAGGCGATTTCGACCGGTTCTGGAACGTCCGAACGAATCAGCCCGACCTTAAGTGAGCCGATGCTGTATTATGCTATGCTGTTTGAAGAAAACGGTCAGCCGGCAGGCGTTGTGCGTGCCGCCATCACAATGGCAAAAATTCAGAAGGAAGTTTCTTCCGTTGAGAAACTGATCTGGAGTATTGCGTTTCTGGTCAGCCTGACGGTGATGTTTATCACCTATTGGGTTGTGGCCCGGATGATCCGTCCCTTGACGATTTTGACCAATGCCGCGGAATCCATAGCGGGCGGGGATTACGATCAAAAGCTCTATTTTCCGCAGCAGGATGAGCTGGGAATTCTGGCGCAGTCATTTAATCATATGAGTCAGGAAATGGCTGAGCGCGTCAGGCAACTGCAGGCAAGTGGAGATCGATTGGGTACTGTGTTGGAAGGAATGGTGGAAGGTGTGATCGCCACGAATGAGCACCAACATGTATTATTTGCCAATGAATCTGCGGGTCGCCTCCTGTTTTTCTCTCCTGAAGAGGCTCAAGGCAAGCCTTTGTTTGAGTCAGTCCGCAACCATCAGTTGCAAAAAGCGGTGACTGAAGTGCTGAATACTCTGGAACCTCGGCGAATGGAAGTCGAGCTGGAGAGTACCAGTGATCGAATTTTAGGAGTCACGACGACACCATTGCCCGGAGATCCCTGCCCGGGTCTGGTGATTGTATTATTCGACATGACTGAGCTGCGCAGGTTGGAATCTTTAAGGCAGGAGTTTGTGGCGAATGTTTCGCATGAATTGAAGACTCCTCTGAGTTCAATCAAAGCTTATACCGAAACACTGATTCGGGGCGCGATGGATGATCCGAAGATCAGTCAAACTTTTTTGCTTCGCATAGAAGAGCAGGCCGAACGATTACATGAATTAATCATGGATCTGATCAGTCTGGCCAGCATTGAGTCGGGAAATCAGGTGTTTGATATCGTTAGTATCGAACTGAGGCCTTTTGTGGAAGCGTGTCTGGTTGACCAGCAAAAAGTTGCTGAGTCCAAAAACATTGAACTTCTGATTGAAGAAAAAGAGCCCGGAATCAAAATGAAAGCGGATGAAGAAGGGCTGCATCAGATTCTGGGCAACCTGATTAATAATGCCATCAAATACACTCCCGACCAGGGGAAGATTACCATTCGCTGGCTATGCGAAGATTCGCATACGGTACTGCTTCAAGTGCAGGATACAGGCATTGGGATTGAGGAAAAGTATCAGGCGCGTCTCTTTGAACGGTTCTTCCGTGTGGATAAAGCCCGTTCACGCGAACTGGGTGGAACGGGCCTCGGGCTTTCCATCGTGAAACATCTGGTCCAGTCACTCAATGGTACCATTGGAGTTACCAGCAAAGTCGGTGAGGGCAGTACCTTTTCGGTACGACTTCCGCGTGGTTAAGATTTCCGTCGGACGTGATGTAAGTCCTTTTTAATAAAAGGATTAAGTAGTTCGCATTCTGCTTTTTGAATGTTGAGGAAAGATTAAGTACTTCACGAATTCTTAATATTATCTTAACACTTCACGGGTATGTTAATGGGCATCTGAAAAAGGTGTGCCGAACGCTTTTGGGTCATTCTGGCCAGTTTGTTTCACGCCTTGTTTTAAAGCAAATATCTATCTTGATTTCCAGCATATCGCATTGGGAGAGCTACACGAAATGGTCACAAGAAATATTGGGAAAGCAATGGGAGTGCTGTGTCTGGCGATAGGAATTTCCCTGATTGGCGTTGGATGCTCAGGTGGCAGTAACGATGGTACTGGCTCTCAATCACAGGCGGGAAATGCTGGAGGCGGAACGCTTTCGGGTAAAGTGCAAATTGATGGATCGAGTACCGTTTATCCTATTAGTGAAGCGGTTGCTGAAGAGTTTCGTAAAGTGCAGCCGGACGTGCGTGTTACTGTGGGAGTACACGGAACAGGCGCCGGAATGAAAAAGTTCATCGCCGGAGAAATCGATATCTGTGATGCTTCACGTGGCATGAAGGAAAAAGAGGCCGCTGCGTGTAAAGAAAAAGGGATTGAATTTATTGAACTGTCCGTTGCCTTTGATGGTTTAGCTGTGATTGTGAATCCTAAAAATACCTGGTGTGAATGTTTGACAGTTGGCCAGCTCAAGGAATTGTGGCGTCCTGAAAGTGGAGTGAAACAGTGGAAAGACCTGAATCCCAAATGGCCTGCCAAAGAGATCAAGTTGTATGGGCCTGGTACTGATTCTGGTACTTTTGATTACTTTACGAAAGTAATAGTCGGTGAAGAAAAAGCAAGTCGAGCGGACTACACCGCCAGCGAAGATGACAATGTTCTCGTAACGGGAGTCCAGTCAGATGAATATGCTCTCGGTTATTTTGGATACGCGTATTATGAAGAGAACAAAGACAAACTGAAATTATTGGGTGTTGACAGTGGTGCTGGTTGCAAAAAGCCAACTGTGGAAGCCGTCCGTGACAATTCTTATGCACCCCTTTCGCGTCCTTTGTTTATCTACGTACGAAAATCAGCCTTCGAGCGTCCAGAGGCAGTTGCCTTTGTGAAGTTTTATCTGGAAAACGCAGCTGAGCTTGCCTCAGATGTAGGTTATGTCCCGGTTTCAGATGAAGTCGTCAAAGCGAACCAGGATACCCTTAAGGGAGCATTGTCCAAGTGACAGAAGAAGTTTCCGGTAAAGAACAATCGGTTGAGATGGAACTCGGCGAGGCAGCGGTTATCAAGCTACCTCGCCGTACGTCTTTAGTAAGAGCGGATGGCCTGCTGGTTCGCCTACGTCCTTTCTACGAAGGTGTCATTCATTTCACTTTGTTCATCTGTGCCAGTATTTCTGTGCTGGTCACTGTCGGAATCGTTGTTATTCTGTTGTATGAATCCGTTCAATTTTTCTTTGACGTTTCGATCATCGAGTTTCTGACGGGTACGAGGTGGACTCCGTTATTGAAGCCACAGCATTTTGGGATTTTACCTTTGATGTGTGGAACGATGTTGGTTGCCGGCGGTTCTGCGATTGTTGCGGTTCCTATTGGACTGGGAACCGCCATCTATCTGAGTGAATATGCGTCTCCGCGATTCCGGGATATCGTCAAGCCGTTTCTGGAAATTTTGGCTGGCATACCTTCCGTTGTTTATGGATATCTGGCCATTGTTACTGTATCCCCAATCATCCGTTATTTATTTCCCAGTGCCGGAGTGTTTAATGCTGCCAGTGCCTGTATCGTCGTGGGAATCATGATTCTGCCGATGATCATTTCGTTAAGTGAAGATATTTTACAGTCGGTTCCACTTTCTCTGCGCGGAGCCGCTTTTGCGTTAGGCGCCAACAAATTCGAAGTGACGGTGCGAGTAGTCGTGCCGGCAGCTTTATCGGGAATTATTGCCAGTTTTCTATTGGCGATTTCCAGAGCCATAGGAGAGACGATGGCAGTCACTCTGGCAGCCGGTGCCACACCCAAGCTAACTTTGAATCCTCTGGAAAGCATTCAAACCATGACAGCCTACATTGTGCAGGTCAGTCAGGGTGATACACCGACGGGTACGGTCGAGTACCGTACTATTTTTGCGGTGGGTTTAATGTTGTTCATTACAACGATGGTAATGAACGTGATCGCGCAATACATTCTCTCTCGAGTGGGAGAACAATACGAATGAGTGCAAAGCTCGATATCTATACAGCAAAACGACGTGGGCGGATTACGAACTTTTTATTCACATCGGTTTGTTTTCTGGCGACGATTACGTGTGTGATTGTGCTGTTCGTTTTGATGTGGAATATCATTCTGCAGGGAAAAAGCTGGCTGAGCTGGGATTTTGTGGATTCATTTCCCTCTCGTTTTCCACACAAGGCGGGGATCAAGTCTGCTTTATATGGAAGCATTTGGTTGATTGGTCTGACGGCTTTGTTTTCTGTTACGCTGGGAGTTGGCGCTGCCGTTTATCTGGAAGAATATGCTCCTAAAAGCAGATGGCGCAAATTGATTCAATTAAATATTTCCAATCTGGCTGGTGTGCCTTCCATTGTTTATGGAATTCTGGGCCTGGCTTTATTTGTGCGTGCATTAGCCCTGGAGCGGAGCGTTCTTTCAGGGGCTCTGACACTGACTCTGGTTGTACTTCCGATTATTATTCTTGCTAGCCAGGAGGCACTGAGGTCGGTACCCGATTCAATTCGTCGTTCGGCATACGCTTTGGGGGCCACCCGTTGGCAAACGGTTTGGTACCAGGTCTTGCCGGCATCTCTCCCTGGAATTATGACGGGTGTGATTTTAGCACTTTCTCGAGCATTGGGAGAAGCAGCTCCTTTAATTGTTGTGGGAGCAATGGCTTATGTGCCTTTTGTGCCAGAAAGTCTCTCAGATGAGTTCACGTCATTGCCAATACAGATTTTCAACTGGACATCACGGCCCCAAGAGGATTTCCATCACCTGGCTGCTGCTGGTATCCTGGTCCTCCTGGTGGTATTAGTCAGCATGAATGCGATCGCGATCTTTGTACGTCATAAATATGGAAAAAAGATCCGCTGGTAATGCCGGGAGTTTGGGATTGAAATGATAAATCAGAAAAATGAGTGACACATAAATAATAAAAAGTATCTATAATTTCACTTAGCAAGGATTCTCAATCCATGGCTTCTACACCCTTGGTAAAAAAAATGATACAACCTTCCGATAAGGCGACTTCTGACTTTTCAAAAGCCCCCATCGTCCGACCATCGATTCCATCAGGCAAGCGAATGCGGACAGCGGATGAATTGGCACAGGCTACTGAAAAAATCAGTGTGCGAGATATGTCATTTTATTATTCAGAGAACCGCGCCTTAACTGATATTTCACTTTCGATACCTGAATGTTGTGTAACGGCTTTTATTGGTCCTTCCGGTTGTGGTAAGTCGACATTTTTGCGGTGCTTTAATCGTATGAACGATATGATTGAAGGAACGCGGGTTGAGGGAGAGATCTTGCTGGAAGGTCAGGAAATCTATTCTTCCCGGACGGATATCGTCACGTTGCGAAAGCGAATTGGCATGGTGTTTCAGAAATCAACACCATTTCCGAAATCAATTTTTGATAATGTTTCTTTCGGTCCTAAAATAGCTGGTATCCGTAAGAAAAAAGATTTATACGAAATTGTGGAACGTTCGTTGCAACGATCTGCACTTTGGGATGAGGTGAAAGATCGATTAAATGAATCAGCTTTGAATTTATCGGGTGGACAGCAGCAACGGTTGTGTATTGCCCGTGCCTTAGCGAATGACCCCGATATTTTACTGATGGACGAACCTGCATCTGCGTTGGACCCTGCATCCACGGCAAGAATTGAAGATTTGATTTTCGAACTCAAAGAACAGTATACGATCGTGATTGTGACGCATAATATGCAACAGGCAGCACGGGTTTCTGATCAGGCTGCCTTTTTCTATCAGGGATTAGTAGTAGAATCCGGGGCTACGGAGGCGCTTTTCACGAATCCTCAAAAACAGCAAACCGAAGATTACATTACTGGCAGATTTGGATAAGCCAATGACAAAACATTTGCAGCGCGATATGGAATCGCTTGAACGAGAACTGATTACTCAATCTTCTCTCGTAGAAGAGATGATTTCCAAGGCGAGTCGTGCGCTCTACGAAGTTCAAGTTGATCTGGCTAACGAAGTCATTGAAAAAGAACGCGCGATCAACGAGAGTGAAGTCAAAATCGAAGAGGACTGCTTGAAAATTCTGGCGCTGCATCAACCTGTGGCCGTCGATTTACGTGAAACAGCAACGGTGTTAAAGATCAACAATGACCTGGAGCGCATCGCTGATCTCGCTGTTAATATTGCAGAACGGACGATTGGACTGTCGCATTATCCAGACTTTCGCATTCCTGCCTCGTTGGAACCAATGACGAAGGTCACAGTTTCGATGCTTCGCGATGCGATTGATGCTTTTATTGATTTTGATACTGAAAAAGCGCGGGATGTTTGTAAGAGAGATGATGTTGTTGATGAGTATAATCGGGAAATCATCAATGAAATTTATCTATTGATGCAAACCGATTCAGAACTGATTAAACCAGCATTACATTTTTTTTCTTCAGCGCGCCATATCGAGCGAATTGCCGACCATACTACTAATATTGCTGAAGATGTGATTTATTTGACGGAAGGCGAAATTGTTCGTCATCGTCATAAGGAAATATTTTCTAACTGACTTGTTTTTATATAAGTGATCTAAGAAAAAAATGTCAAAGAAACGTATTCTCGTCATTGAAGATGATCGTAGTCTCTCCGAAGTTCTCGCCTATAATCTGCGACAGGAAAAATATGATGCTGTCGTTGCCCTGGATGGGATGGATGGATTAAGGCAGGCACAACTCAAAGCACCAGACTTGATTATTCTGGATTTGATGCTTCCGCAAATGGATGGACTGGAAGTCTGTCGCAGACTACGTTCCGATCCTGTGACCAGCAATATACTGATTCTCATGCTGACTGCCAAATCAGAGGAGACAGATCAGGTTGTCGGTTTTACACTCGGAGCAGATGATTATGTCACCAAGCCTTTCAGTGTAAAAATCTTGCTGGAGCGAATCAAAGCCTTGCTCCGACGTCGTGAAAGCAGTGGGGAATCAACGGAAACGATTGTGAGCCAGGGAGTGATGATTGATCGTCGTCGTCATCGAGTCATGATTGATGATGTGCCTATTTCACTGACACGGAGTGAATTTGAATTACTCGAAGCCCTGGTCAGACAACCGGGTCGTGTTTTTTCGCGAGCCGAGTTGATTGATGCCGCTTTGGGTGATGATGCATTGGTTCTGGAACGAACGATTGATGTTCATATACGGGCATTGCGTCAGAAGCTGGATCAGCATTCCCAGCTGATTGAAACTGTGCGGGGAGTGGGATATCGGTTTCGGGATCCGGATACTGCTTTTAAAAAGCAGACAACATGAGCGCTGCTTACAGCGTTTGATACTTGTGAGTATCATTCCTGCTTCACAGGGGGATTTTGGTCTCTCAAGCATCAGATGAACTGTTTATGTTACAAACACGTGTTTGTATGTGCGCTTTATTGGCCGGTAAACTCCTCCAAAGCCGGTTTTTTCTTTTTTCAAAGTAGTTGACCTGCATTGGGAAGACCGATATAATTGGCGTTGTTGAGACTGAGTCTCATAGTCTTTCAGTCATGGGATCAACCCGGAAAAGGGGTTATCTCAAGTCCTGCCTACCAACCCTGCCGTAACCAAGATTTTAAACTCTGAAATAAAACAGCGTCTGCCACATAAGATGCGACAGACGCTAGGATATGAAGTGAAATGTCAATTGTTACACAGAGCAAATTCAGTCAATCCTCATCAGTTCAGATTAACGAATCTGTTCCGCGTCAGCGATTACTCTGTCATTGCCTGAGCGTATCTCATGAGGAAGTCCAGCAATGTATCTCTGATACAAGTGCGGAATCTGTTCATGAAGTGATGCGTGGTTGCGGCGCAGGAAAAGGCTGCACAGCCTGCCATTGTCGAATTAAAGACCTGTTGGCAGGGCTATGTGATGATTGTGGCGAATCAAAGCGGCGTTGTCTCTGTGCTGTTGCCGTCGGCTAAGTTCTTAATTTATTCCCGGATTTGCTCCGCGAGGTAGTTCTGAATTCCGACTTGCTTGATCAATTCCAGTTGTGATTCGCACCAGTCGACGCTTTCTTCAGACTCAACAACCATCTGATCCATCAATTCCCGGCTGCCAGCATCTTTTTCCTGATGGCAGAGTTCGATTGCTCCATTATAAGTGGCAACTCCCCTGGTTTCTAATTCCAGGCTGTTCTGGATTTGTTCTTCCACGGTTTGTCCGACTCGAATCACGTCATATCGGGCAATTTCCGGCACTCCGTCCAGGTAGAGAATCCTGTCGATGACTTGATCAGCGTGCTTCATTTCTTCAATCGATTCATCATAGAAGTGCTTGGCCAGCTTGTCGAAGCCCCAGTCTTTGCACATTTTTGATGAGATGAAATACAAATTGATTGCCGTCAGTTCGATGGTTAATCCACTGTTTAAGGCATCAATGATTTTCTGGCTACCCTTCATTGGTATTGCTTTCTTTCGTGTTTTCTTGAATTACTGTTGTTTGCAGGTTCGGGCAGGATTCATTTATTCTGCGAACCAGAGGATAGTATTTGTAAATGAGCGAAATAGTTCCAGACTCAAACTCATGAAAGTCCATCATTTCAGTGTATTGAAACAAAGTCTCTGTAAAGAGGGCCTGTTAGTGCTGGTTTTTCTGAAACAGATTCTCAATACCAGTTGGTTTCTTTACGGTTTGAGTTTCATGAGCTCCACTTTTCGGAATTCGATGGGATGGCTTTCTGACTGGAGAGAAATCGTGCCTTCCTTCAGCATGATCGGGGCTCCGTTTTCAATGAGCTTTTTGGCATCTTCATCTTTGTTGTCGAGTTGGGGCTTTGTGTAGGAGAGAACGGTCTCGCCATCAATGATATGTTTAATGATTTCATTTCCGCGGACTTCGACTTCCACTGTCACCCATTGGTCTCCATGGTAGGTTTTCGAACTGGAATCCGTACAGTGGGGTTTGAAAAGTTTATCTTTCATGAAAACATGAGTTCCCGGCGTGCACAGGTTAGCGGTATGGCGTTTTCCCGAGCCTTTTCCTCCCAGTAATTGCACTTCAATCGACACGGGAAACCGTTGATCTTTCGACATGCTTTCAGGAGATTGGCCATGGACCATAATCCCACTGTTGCGAAATGCCCAGCCAGGGCCCCCCTTTGATTGCTCTCCCGTGAACCGATATTCCACACGGATGATATAATGCGAAAAGGAATCTTTATAAAAAAGATGACCAAACTTATCAGCGAACTCATCGTATTGGTCATAGCCAACTTTCAGTAGACCATCTTCAACACGAAACGTCTGTCCGAAATTATCATTCGCATCATAGCCACGAATTTTTACCGTCCAGCCATCCAGGTTTTTTCCATTGAACAGCGGAATCCATTTCCCTTGTGACCTGGCTTCCTCTGCTAATACCGTGTCTGGCAAACAGAGGCTTAAAAACAAACATAAACAAAGTGTCAAAACAGATACTGATTTCACAAAAGTGTTCCTTTTTATTCGAAGAATAATCTGAGTCATACATAACTCCGAAACGAACAACGTGAGCAATGTTGTTTCACAGAAAATGAAAAAGCGATCCTTTTAGAGGAAAGAGGATTTATTATAATGCGAAGCACAGGGAATAGCACCGTTTTGTAAGTGAACTTTTTAAAATGCGAAGTCTGTGATCAATCCGAGTGAACGAATTCCGAATCTGATTTTCGAGCGTAGTAATGTTCATTGATACAATAAAAAACGCCCGTTTTGCGAACGGGCGTTTTCATTTTCCTGTATGTCACCAGAAAACTGGCGGCGGTAATTAGCTGCCAGATTTTTCTTTTTTAGGCTCTTCTCCGCCTTCCTTTTTGGGTTCTTCTCCACCTTCTGGTACTTCTGCACCAGCGCCACCGGTTGTAGAACCTGCTTCTGCGGGCTGCTCTCCTTCGGGGATAAGAGATTCTGCTGGTTTGTTTGCGGAGTTAGATGCAGGGCTACCACAACCGACTGCCCAGGCTGAGATACTGATACTAGTAAGCACGACGCAAAGTCGGCCTAATTTTGTCAAAGACATTGTATTGTCCTTTCCGAATCCTTAGTTCATGAAAATAAGTTGAGTTTTTCCTGTCTTGCACAGGCATAAGTCTAGAAGCATTAAAAAATGAGTCCCCTCAGATTTCAAGCGTTGTTAACTATATAAAGTCAGAATTCAGTTTGAAATCGGTGAATGGAACAGATATATCTGATTTGGGGCGTGATTTCTCTCTTTTTGTTATGACAGTCAAAGAGAATAAGTAGACTAAGATGATTTCTAGTGGCTCTACCGAAGGAGGTTGAGGGGTGCCAAAAAGTAGCTTCTAGATCAAGTATAAATTTCAAAAAACAAGGAATTTGACGAATAATGCCCGGAAATGGGCTTTTTCGAATTCTCAAAATTTTATGAGAAACTTTGATATAACAGTTTGCTAATTCGATTCGGGTTTGTCACACTAAATTTCAGATTGAGGGAATGAAGGTTCCTTAAAACCTTGTTAGGGCTGTGGTCTGATTCTCTCTTTCTCATAAAATTATTTCATTATTATTGCGTTATAATACGCTTTGCGTATTTTTTCAGAGTGTCACTATTTGAATTGCTTTTGGCTTTCAATGGTGATCAGTTACAGAGTGACAATAAACTCCGTTTTATTGTCGAGCGACTTTTAAGTTAGAGGATGGGCTTTATGGCCACTGGAACAATTAAAAAAATTACTGAAAA